>Ga0078972_1000377_pt1 | contig 66817 bp, 59 predicted proteins | sample YelNatPaOPGAMG01_FD_67568 | JGI IMG/M metagenome (GOLD analysis project Ga0078972, IMG submission 67568) | Hot spring thermophilic microbial communities from Obsidian Pool, Yellowstone National Park, USA - OP-RAMG-01 (SPADES assembly) (version 2) | ecosystem: Environmental > Aquatic > Thermal...
GCCGGCCACATATTCCTCTATGAAGCGAGGTTCAAGTCCGAAAAGCTCTTGCAGGAGGAGAGTGAAGCGGTGCGCCCGGGCTGCTTCACTGCTCAGAGACTGGACCGCGGCCAGGTATTCGCGCACGGTCTGGTCCAGGCCGCGCTCCCGGATGTCCGGCATGCGAGTTCCCTTCTCAAGGAGCTTGCTTTTCTTCGCCATGAGGGGACTCCTTCGCCAAACGGCGAGCGATCTCGAAGGCAGCAGCGATGCGGATGATCTTCACGTCAGAGAGTCCCTTGAATTGCAAGAATGCCTCCAAGGGCTGCCTGGCCATGCCGGAGAGGGAGCCGAAGCGGGCGATGATTTCGCTGGCAATCGCCTCTGCTGGTTTGCCCTTGACCCCTGAGGAGATGAGGATGGCCAGTAGTTCAGTGTCAGAGAGCGCTTGAGCCCCCAATTCCCTCAGTTTCCCGCCTGGATGTTGCCACCTCGGCATTGTGCGTTACCTCTGGTAGAGGGTTCATTCCTCTGAGAATTTCCGGAGAAAGCGGCCCTTTTCATTCCACAACTGAATCCGCTGGGACGACCACAACCCCACCTTTGGAAAGGGTGAGGAAACCCTTGTCCGAAACCTCATCGCACCTCAAGACCCTGTTGGCCAAAACGGACGCCCTTTTGTCCATGATGACTCTTTTTAGCTTCGCTCCCTTTCCTATCCTGACCCCCTCCATCAATATGCACTCCTCCACCTCCGCCCCCTCCTCTATCACTACATTGGGAGAGAGGACCGAGCGCACAAGGAGGCTAGCCTGGACCGTGCATCCATTCGAGATTATGGAATCGGAGATCTTCCCCCTCACTCCGTCTCCGATGGGGAGAATTCTCGCAGGTGGAGCTGGAGCTTCGTAAGTGAGAATGGGCCAAGATGGATCGCTTATGTCGAATACTGGGTTCTGCCCCAGAAGATCCATGTGGGCATCGAAGAAGGAATCTATTGTCCCAACATCCCTCCAATACTTGGGCGTCCTCGTCTGGGGGTCCCAGAATACATAGGAGTACACCCTGTCTCCAGAGGCCACCATCCGGGGTATCACATCGCGGCCAAAATCGTGCTGGGAATCGCTCTTGGCGTCCTCAACGAGTCTCCTCACCATCTTCCGTGTGTCGAAGACATAGATCCCCATGGAGGCGAGGATGGAGTCGGGGTCATCGGGCATGCATTTGGGCTGCTGCGGCTTTTCCTGGAAGGAGAGTACCCTGCAATTCTCGTCTATCTCCAGGACACCAAGTTGGGTCGAGAGCTCCTTGGGCTGGGGCAAGGCAGCCACGGTGAGATCTGCCCCATGCTCCAAGTGAAAAGCTATCATGGGCCTGTAGTCCATTTTGTAGAGGTGGTCACCCGAGAGGATGAGGACCAGATCCGGTCTTATCTGCTGGAGGATGTAGAGGTTCTGATAGACGGCATCAGCTGTGCCCTGATACCAGAGCTCATCCACCCTCTGTTGAGCCGATACCACATGAACGAACTCGCCGAGCTTCGTGCACAGGATGTTCCACCCGAGCTGTATATGTTTCTCCAGAGAGAAGGACCTGTACTGGGTGAGGATGAGGATCTGCTTCATTCCCGAATGGAGGCAATTGGTGAGGGTGAAGTCTATTATCCTGTATATGCCTCCGAAGGGCACAGCGGGCTTGGCCCTGTCCCTGGTGAGGGGGTAGAGTCTCTCACCTCTGCCTCCAGCCAAAATGAGAGTGAGTACCTTCATCTCAGGCCTCGCATGAAATCCCCTCGAGGGTCCCAGAGGCCGACACCGAGCATCGGGGGCTCAAGCCGCTTTCTGGCCCCAATCCTCGAGTCTCAGCTCTCTTGGGCCTTTGGGTCGGGTTGGGCCTTTGGCCTCGATCTCTCCAAGACCCTTTTGATTGCCGCCTTGAGTTCAGTGAGATCCGACGACTTGACCACGTACTCGTCTGCAGCCCAGGCCCTGAAGTCCTCCTGATAGCTGGGATAAGCCGTGTTTATTATGACGGGGATATTCTTGTGGCGGGCCACCACCTTCCCCAGGGCCTCAATCCCGTCCATCTCCGGCATTCTTATGTCCATGACTATGACATCGGGTCTAGAGTCCTTGAGTATCTCCACAGCCTCCTTGCCCGTCGCCGCTGCCATGACCTCGTAACCTTCCAAGGAGAGCTCGCTCTTGTACAGCTCCCTCAAGCCCCTGTCATCATCCACGATGAGAACTGTGGGCACGGCCTTGGTCCTCCCAGGGTCATTCCCTTATACCACACGGGCCATATTGCTCGCAACCCTCGAATATGGCATCACTTGAGCCTCTCCAAGGGGCTCCCTCTCCATGGTCCAGGCTTTGCCCCAACCTCTTGGATCAAGGAGATACCGTTTTCCTCCAACAGTTTTTTGAGCGCCTCAGCGTGTTCCGGTCCCTCTATCTCCAGGTCGAACTCCACCTCCGAGAACTGGATCTGATGGCCAGGGGCCAATCTATCGTGGAAGACTTGCAAGATATTGGCCCCAGTGCTTGCAATCAGGGAGGTGGCCTTGGCCAGTGAACCTGGCACATCCGGCAGAAGGGCCTTGAGCCTCATCCTCCTCGAAAGACCCATGGCGCCCCTCTGGATCAGCCTATCCAGCCACTGGAGATCCAGGTTGCCGCCGCTCACGAGAAGAACTACCTTCTTTCCCCTGAGCAATCCCTCTTCCTGGAGAAAGAGGGCAAGGGGGGCTGCCCCAGCACCTTCCACAACGAGGTGTTTTCTCTCGAGAAAGGTCACTATGGCCGCTTCCACGAATTCCTCCTTGACGAGGAACATCTCGTCCACAAGGCCCTGGGCCATCTGGAAGGTTATCTCGCCCGGCTTCGCCACTGCGATACCGTCGCAGAGGGTACTGCCTGGGGGGAGCTCCACTCTCTCTCCCTTTTTCCACGACTCCGCAAATGCTGGGGCCTTTTCGCTTTGAACCCCTATGACCCTCACATTGGGCCTCAGGGTCTTAATTGCGAGGGAGACTCCCGCAATCAACCCCCCTCCGCCTGCTGGGATCAATATGGCATCGAACGCCCCCATCTGTTGGCACAACTCGATCCCCAAGGTCCCTTGGCCCGCTATCACTTGGGGGTCGTCGAAGGCATGGATGAGGGTTGCTCCCCTTGCCTTTGCTAGCTCCATGGCCCTACGGGCACAGTCATCGTATGTATCTCCTTCCCTTATCACCTGGGCTCCATAGCCCCTCGTCGCCAATACCTTCGCTATGGGGGCGTGACGGGGCATGACCACCGTGGCCTCAATGCCAAGTTTCCCTGCTGCCCAAGCCACACCCTGGGCATGATTGCCGGCACTGGCTGTTACTACCCCTCTGTCCCTTTCCTCCTTGCTCATGAGGAGGATCTTGTTGAGGGCCCCTCTGACCTTGAAAGAGCCAGTTACCTGCAAGTTCTCGAGCTTCAAGAAAAGATTCACCTGAAGTCTCTCTGAAAGGTGATTCGATGGAACAAGGGGAGAAACCGCGATAAAAGGACGGATCCTTCCCATCGCCTCAGCCAGATCCTTGAACTGGAGCACTGCTCAGCCCTCCCAGTTTTCTTAGCGAGAGGCTATTTTCTTTGGTTTCCCTTGTCAATTCCACAAAGGCCTGGCACCTCCCCCCTAGCCCCAGCTGTCCCGGCTATTCAGGACGGGATCTTCGTCTTGATTCCCGGTTCAATTTTTCGCAAAGTAAAAGAGGAGGCTCCCTTGAGGCGAGCCTCGAAGGGGGTTGGGATCATGGCAGCCTTCCACCACAGCAACGAGAGGCTCAAGAGATTCTTCCAATGGTTCACCCGAAGGGCCTTCCAGGACCTCCAGAGCAGGGATTGGGAGGTCGCGGACTACCTCTCGGATCTCCTGGCAAGGTTCGCGAGGACAGAGCAGATGCACAGGTTCAGGGATCGCGAGGGAAGGCATTTGGAGAGCGTAGTGGAAGTGCTTCTCGAGGTGGAGGAGGTCTCGGGCGATCCTTACAAACAGAGGGAGACCTTTCAGCAGTTGGGGGATTATCTCCTTTTCATGGCTGGGCTCTTCAGGGAATACGTCCAGGCCAAGGGATTCCTGGGTTACTACCTCATAGAGGGTCCCAGGGCTTACAGGAAGGTATGGGAGGTGGAGAAGGGGCTTTTCAGCCCATCTGCCAAGTTATTCGAGCGGCTTTTCCGAGGATTCGAATTTCACGCTGGGGCACTCCACTATATGCGGAAGACCTTCTTCCACGAACCCTCGCGCGATGACCCTGTGGGAAGCTGGAGGAGGCAGGTCATAAGCCTCCTCAACTGAGGGCAGGGGGGCCTTCTCCGGTATTTTCGGCTTGTCAGTTTTGGGCTAGGCGGGAGCTGCGGCCTTTGAGGGACTCCCATAGGCTCTCCATCTCCTCGGGGCTTGCCTCATCCAAGGTTCTGCCCTTCTCTGCGAGGGCCCTCTCCACCTCCTGGAAGCGGCCAATGAATTTCTCGTTTGCCTTGCGCAGGACTCCCTCGGGATCCCTTCCCAGATGCCTGGCCAGATTGGCCAAAACAAAGAGAAGATCTCCGAGCTCCTCCGAGGCTTCGTGGAGGAGACCAGCCTCTAAGGCCTCCTCGAGCTCGGCCAGTTCCTCCCTCACCTTTTCCATCACCTCTTGGGGGCCTTTCCAGTCGAAGCCCACTTTGGCCGCCTTCAGCCCCAGGCGGTAAGCTCTGTAGAGAGCTGGAAGGTCCTCGGATACACCGGAGAGGATGGAGGAACCTCTTGTCTTGCCTTCCCTTTCTTTGATCTCCTCCCACTGCTTCACCACTTCCTGGGGGGAGCTCAAGTTCACATCTCCAAAGACATGGGGATGCCTCCTGATCATCTTTTCCTTTATGGTCTCTATCACGTCCCCCAGGTCGAAGGCGCCATCCTCCTCCGCCAATCTGGCCATGAAGACTATCTGGAAGAGAAGATCTCCCAGTTCCTCCCGGAGGTTGTCTCTGTCCCCGGAATCTATGGCCTGAGCCACCTCGTAGGCCTCATCCAGGAGATATCTCTTTATGTCGTGGAGGGTCTGCTTCCTGTCCCAGGGGCACCCTTCTGGGGACCTCAGTCTAGCGACCAGAGCCACCAAGCCCTCCAAGGGGGTTTCTCTCGCCATGGCATCCTCAAGGGGAGGGAGATTTGCAAAAATTTTTGGAGGGTTCGCACTCTTCCCGAACCCTCCGCTTGCAGAAAGCCGGTGATAGGAATTGAACCTACGACCCGCTGATTACGAATCAGCTGCTCTACCTCTGAGCTACACCGGCCTGACGGTTGTATTTTGGATCCCAATCCAGTGGAGTGTCAAGGCGAACCGTGAAGTCAGTATGCCCATCAAATTGGAGAATCCCCGATGACTCGCCTGTGGATCGCCGGGGCCTCATCCAAGATGGCTTCCAGCAAATCCAGTGCATTTGCAAAATCCTCCAATCTCATGAGGGCTTTCGGAGAATGGATGTAGCGACAAGGAATGGCGAGCACGCCAGTGGGAACTCCCTCCCCGCTCAGGTGAATGGCACCAGCATCCGTCGAGCCAACAAAAGGCGGCTTTATCTGGAAAGGAATTCCCCTTGTCTTGGCAGCCATCAATATGGCCTCCACCAATAAGTGGGGGACAACTATGCTCTTGTCAGCCACAGTGATGACAGGCCCCCCACCGCATCTCACATCTCCATGGTATTGGGTGACCCCAGGGGTATCGGTGCAGGATGTGCCTTCCACGATAAGGGCTAGATGGGGCTTCCATCTCGAGGCGATCACCTTTGCTCCTCGGGCCCCAAGCTCTTCAGCAACGGAAAAGGCCACAACTACCCTGAAACCGACCCTTTTTCCCCGGATCCTCCGGAGAAGCATCATCAAAGCAGTGCATCCAGCCCTATCATCCAGGGCCTTGCCCGCGACGACATCCTCCTTCAACAGCGAGAAATGTCCCATGACGAGGCCCGGAGACCCCACCCTTATCCTCCTACCTTCCACCTCCTTTCTGCTCGAGGCCCCTATGTCCACCCACAATGGGCTCCACCCTCCTCACTATGGCCCCGCGCACATCTTCCTCGAATCCCGAGACGCCAAAGGCACTGGATAGCTCCTGGAGAATCGACAGGGCCTCATCCCTTTCACCTTCTCTGAAACTCATTCTCCTTTCCCTCTCTTCAAGCGCGATCTTTTCTCCAGGACCGGAGGTCCTTGGAGGAGCTTCCCACCAGGGGTGGCTCTCACGTACTCCGTCTTGTCAGCGATTGCCTTGGCGTTTGCGTCCTCGATGGTCCTCCAGGCCTCTTCCCACCCCATGTCAGGGGGGCTCTCTATGGGGAGGAATCCCCTTGAGGCCACAAGGGATGTCAGCCTATTGAGCCAGTAGCCTCCGTGTCTCGAGAGGGAGTCCCTGAAAAGACCCTCGTAATCCCCCTTCCTCATCATTCCCATGAGAAGCCCCCTCACGTGCACTGCCTCTATGCCCCGAGCCCTGAGCTCATCCAGATCCCTCTCGACATCCCTCTGAAATGTGAAAAGCAAAACGGGCTTGCCCCTCTCCGTGAGGCCCCTGAGAAAGCCCCTGTAGAACCACTTGTGGAGTATCCCGGCCATGTAGCAGCCAACGATCCAATCGGGCTGAATGGAACGAACTTCCTCCCTCAAATACCTCCCTAAGTCCTCTGCCCTCTTTTCCAGGAAAGCGTAGTATTTCTCGAGAAGCCCCCTTTCCATGAGCCACTCGAAACGCTCCTCGGGCCCCAAGGTGAAGCCAGAGGAATCTTCGGGCTCTCCGATGGATTCCAAGAATCTCCTGAAGGGTTCTTCCCCAAAGTCCACCCCGTTTCCGAAGAAAAGGGGTCGTCTACCGTACATTTCCAGATCTATTACCACTCCAGCCATGGAAGGGTGGTTTTTGGCCCATTGGGCTGCTATTCTCAGAGAGGGGACGATCTCTCGGCTCCATATGGTCCTGTCCCAAGGGGATGGGGCAGTTGTCGATTCTCCATTGGCTCCCACAGCGTACGAGGGAAGGTCTCTTGTGGATGGCCCCCCTGGAAAGTTGACTCCCAAAAGCCACCTCACACCCGTGAACCTGAGAAGGAAGTCGAGCCTCTCCCACGAGGAGAGAAGTCGCATCCTTTCCCTCTCAGAGCCCCATACCCCCATCAAGACCTGGGGATGCCCCACACCCCAGAAAACGTTCATCCCGGATGAGATCATCCCCCTCGCTAGCCTGGCAAGCTCCCCATCCTCTTTATCCATGTGAGCCCAACCAGAACGTATCCCTTGTTCCAGGATCCATGCGTGGGAAGGAGACAAAACCCCTCCTTTCCTGGGTGGAGGGGGTTCCCACCCGCTCACTTCCCTCAGAAGGGGAGGGGGGGCCTCCCTCAAGGGCCCTTCCTTCATCTCAAAGGCGGGCCTGCGCGGTGGGGGGAAAGGCTCCCCAAGAAGGGCTTCCAAATGATCCGACCTCTTGAGCCAAAGGACGAGGGCATCGAGAAACTTCTCCAGCTCTTTCTCCTCAGGAAGGGGGATCAAGGGAGATGCTGGTTCCTTGGAGCTCCCACCTCCATATGTCAGCACATAGCGGCTCAGCACCAGGACCTTTCCTCCAAAGCACCTGGCCTCAGCAGCAAGGACTCTGGGGCCTCTGGAGTGGGGATCGTGGTGAGGATGCGATGAGTAGTGCGAGCTCACAAGGGCCTTGACCCCCTCGCCGACCTCGAGGGAAGGGGACCTATCGAAGGGAAGAGGGCCTCTCACTCCATCCGTCTCTGGGCTTCCGGGAATGGGCATCACCCATGGAGACTTCCAGAGGGGAGCAGGGAATGAATTTTCCTCATCGACTATCCAGTCATCCGAGATCCTCATGGGGACCTTGAGCCTGTTGAGGACCAGGTTGAAAAGGTAGCGCTCCCGATCCCCGTGGTCGTCCAAAGGGCTTCCAGGCGCTACCCCCAAAACCAGTGTCCCACCTTTTCGCACAAACTCCACTATGGGGGGCACATCCCCAGGATTCATGCCGTAGCTAGGGCTTCCAGGAGCTCCTCCTGAAAGGAGTATCAATACGGATGAGTCCTCCAAATCCGCACCAGTTATGCGCGGATAAAACTCGCGGTAGAGGGGCTTAAACCCCGCCTTTTTCAGCCTATCCATGAGGGATGAAAGCACTACAGGTGGGTTCATCTCCCAATCCACTATGAGGGCCCTAGGGGGAGCGTTCCCTTCAGCCAGAACCGTTGGCAAGAAGGTGAGAGCTAGGGCGAGAAGACTTATGGCCTTTCGTGCCTTTCTCTCCAGAGCCCTTTCCATGAGCTTTGTCAACCTGTTCATCTCTTTCCAATGGGTCTTCGGGGATCTAGGGGGGCCTTGTCAAGGACTGCAAGGTACAGATCGGATCTGTCTTGATAAAGGGTCAATACCAGGGGTAGCCCCTTTGCTAGTCTTCTGAGCTTGGGAAATGTGGGGAGGGGATCGAGGGGAAAGGGAACGACCTCCCTGAGCCTCTCCACAAAGGGCCTTCCCTCTGGATGACTTATGACGATCCTCCCATTGGGGGCCAACATTCTCGAGCAATTGGCCATGACCTTCTGTTTTTCAGCGAGATTGGGAAAAACGGCGTTCATGAATATCACATCGATGGAGCTGTCAGGGAGATCCAGTTCGCCTATATCCGCGAGATGAGCCTCTACGCGGGGATACTTTTCCCTCAGCCTCTCGAGCATTCTGGGGGAGATCTCGCAAGCCACTATTCGAGCTGGGCCATATTTCTCGATAAAAGGGACCAAAACCCCCACACCAGCTCCCACATCAAGCACCGAGTCTCCTGGTTTTATCCCAGCTGAGGCAACGATCTCTCGGAGGTTGGCCTGGATCTGAGGAGGCTGCTCCTGGTCGAACAAATCAACGAGCTCATCGAAGTATCTTGCCTGTTTTGCCTTGAGGAGGAGAGGATTCGGTCTCTCGTTATTGGCCTCGTTCATTTGTCAAGGGGCCTTCTTCTCTCGGGAAGATGATCCCACAGTGGAGGTCCTTTTGGGAGCGAGTGTCGCGCGAGAGTTATCATTCGCCCTTCCTGCCTCCTTTCGGTCGAGGCGGTTTTTCAAATCACCTTGTTCAGGGAGTATTCTATTATCCCTTGTGCCCCTGCCTCCTGGAGTTTCGGGATGAGTTCCCTCACCACATCGGCATCGACCACAGTCTCTATGGCGAACCAATCCTGTCCGTAAAGTTTGGAGATGGTAGGGGCTTTGAGGCTCGGCAAGACGGCCACCACATTGGGGATGTCCTCCTCTGACACGTTCATCTTGAGTCCCACCTTCTTGTACGCATCAAGTGCCCCTCTCAGGAGAAGGCGAATCTGCTCCATCTTTCGCCTCTTCCAAGGATCATCCCATGCCTCTTTGTTAGCTATGAGCTGAGGGACTGTTGTGAGGAGTTCCTCGACTATCCTGAGACCGTTGGCCCTCAGGGTCGTTCCTGTCTCGGTCACCTCCACAACCGCATCGGCAAGCCCCTCCAAAACCTTCGCCTCTGTAGCCCCCCAACTGAACTCCACCTCCACCCTCACACCTCTGCTCGCGAAAATCCTCCTCGTGAAGTTGACGAGCTCCGTGGCCACCCTCTTCCCGTCTAGGTCTTCCAGTCTCTTGACGGGTGAATCCTCTGGGACCGCGAGCACCCATCGGGCGGGCCTCCTGCTCGTCTTGGAATACACTAGCTCCTCCAAGACGAGAACGTCGGAATTGTTCTCCAAGATCCAGTCCTTTCCAGTAAGGCCGAGATCCAGGACAGCTGTTTCCACGTATCTCGAGATCTCCTGAGCCCTTATGAGATAGCAGGAGATCTCATCATCGTCTATGCTGGGAAAATAACTGCGGTCTGGCAGTCTTATGTTCCAGCCAGCCCTCTTGAAGAGTTCTATGGTGGACTCCTGAAGGCTTCCCTTGGGTATGCCCAGTCTCAGTTTGTTCATTCCGGCTGTCCTCCTCACCACAAAAAAACCACCTTTGGCCAAGGTGGCAGTGGGCTATAGCACAAGAGCTCGTCATTTTTCACGATTTACTTTTTACCCCCCGTGAGAAGGCATGTCAAGGGAGATGAAGAAAGGCGCTCTCCGGGTCCCGAAAGCCCACATCTTCCTCGTTCTCATGGTCTATCCATGGTCGTAGGGAAGGTCTCTCGGTCGTGGAGGGCCAGACTGGGGTGAAAAGCGGCGGATAGCTCCCCATTGTTGGGAGTGATTCGGGGGGAGGCATCCGGGGGATGACCTGGGGATCCGATTCCTTCAGCGGATGAGATAGGGGAAGAGGAGCTCTATGCAGCCTGCCGGGCATTCTGCCTGGCACACTCCGCAATACCAGCAGTCATCCGGGTATTTCTCGAAAGGCCGGCCATCCTGATCCTGCTCCAGCACATCCCCGGGACAGTGCTCCACACACGCCCCGCATCGCAAGCAAAGTTCCTCGTCAATGCGCAGGTTCACGGCCTCTCCTTTCTCGCTACCGGTCCTCCAGGCCCTGGGGAGAGAATCACCCTCGTCTTCCACTCCAGGTCATCCCTTTGGGGAAAATCCACCCTGTAATGGTATAGTCCGAAGCGGCTTTCCGTCCTGTACAAGGACGCAAGCGCCGCCATGCGGGCACAGAAGAGGCCCGCCTTTGCCTCCATCACCTTCATGATCTCGTGGGGATCCCTGGCCGGGAGATCCTCCTGATCCTGGACCATGCTCTCCGTCTCCCTTAGAAACCTGGTCAACTTCGCCCCCGACTTGGGCGGAGCCACGTACTCGTTCACCAGTCTCCTGAACTTGTACTCGAACTCCTTTACCGTGGCCCCCAGAGCTCCCCTCTTGTGGCGGGCTAAAGTCTCTTCCATGCAGGCCAGGCTTTCTCCCAGCTCTGGCCTCCATGGCCTAAGCTCCCTCCGGGATGCCACTCTCTCTGCGACCACTTCACCCATCACCATTGCCCCTACCAGGAAACCGTATGGGTTTGCCAGACAGTCCCCTGCTGCGTAAAGTCCTCTGATCCTAGTTTCCCCGAAGGCGTCAGCCACGAATCCCGCAAGCCCGTGGCCACCGCAAAGGTAAACCTCGCTCATGACGACTTCCACCGGATCTCGTCTCAGGTCGAGGCCCTTTCTAGCGAAGTAATCCCTCATGGTTGGCCGCTCGGTCTCGAAAATTCCCTCTTCTATGAGGCGAATGGTCTCCTCAGGCAGGTGGGTGCAGGAAAATGCCACGGGCCCCCTCCCGGAACGAAGCTCCTCCCAAATGGCCTGCGCCCTGACACCTGCAGGGGCCCTCTCCATTCGGACAGGGTCGTATCGCTCCATGAAGCGTTCCCCCAGCCCGTTGACAAGCCAGGCTCCGTGCCTGATGAAGGTGGACAACCCTGGCCCATTGAAGTCTCTGGTCATAGGGGAAGTGGCCGTATATTCGAATCCAGTGAGCTCGGCCCCCGCCTGGAATCCCATCCTCCATGCCTCTCCGTTGCACCACGGGCAATCGAAGGTGCCGTGCAAATAACCCGTGTTGGGAAGCCCAATGCGGGCAGCTCCACCCATGGCCAAGAGCACTGCAGGCGCTGTAAAGGCCCGTAGGGATCCCTTTTTCAAATCCAGTGCTATAGCCCCTGCCACATGGTCTCCCTCCCGGAGGAGGGTTAAGGCCACGTGTCTGTTGTACACCCTGGCTTGTGTGCTAGCAACTCTCCTGGCTAGGATCTTCTTGAGATCCCCCCTCATCTCCACCAGAAATCTGCCTTTGGGGTGAAAGGAGCCCACCATGTAGCGCCCATGGGAGTCCCTGGGGAATTCACACCCCCAAGCCTCCAGTCTCTGAAGCAGGCTGAAGGATCTCTCCGCTATTACCCTGCTTATGGTGGGCTCCAGGACCCCATCAGCCACAATCTCCACGGCCTCCAGGTACTCATCCACGCTGCCCACCCCTGGGATCACAACGTTGTTGAGGGCGTCCATGCCTCGCCCCGCTGCCCCGGATCTGGAGATCTCGGCCTTTTCCACGAGGACAACCCTCATGGATGGGGCCAGCTCGGCTGCCCGGATGGCTGCCATGCAACCAGCAGCTCCACCACCCAAAATCAAAAAGTCCGCCCCGACCACCTCGATATTACCCATCGAAGTCCCTCCGCCTTGGACTCCCAGCCTACGCTTCCTCCTCCTTGAAGGCCTTGTCCCGGCCCTTGCGGATCGCAGGGAGCGCCATCACCACAAGAAGCCCCACCGCCAGGAGGAGAAACGCCAAGGACATGGGCCTCGTGATGAGAACCAGTGGATCCCCCCTGGAGATGAGCATCGCCCTTCTCAGGTTCTCCTCCATCATGGGGCCCAACACAAACCCCAGGATCAGCGGTGCAGGCTCGCAATCCAGCCTGAGGAAAACGTAGCCCAGAAGGCCAAGGAGTGCCGTGAGTCCCACATCGAACGTGTTATTGTTCACAGCATATATTCCAACGCAACAGAAAAGCAAAATAGCAGGGTAGAGGAATCTGTAAGGCACTGAGAGAACCCTTACCCAGATGCCAATGAGGGGTAGGTTGAGGACCAGGAGCATGAGATTCCCCACCCACATGGAGGCTATGACCCCCCAGAAAAGGGAGGGGTTGGAGCTTATGACCCTGGGGCCTGGCTGGATGCCATGGATCATCATGGCCCCTGCCATCATGGCCAGCACCACATTGGATGGGATCCCCAAGGTGAGAAGAGGCACGAAGGATGTCTGGGCAGCCGCATTATTGGCTGACTCGGGAGCCGCCACCCCGCGAATATTTCCCTTGCCGAAGCTCTCCGGCTCTTTGGAGCTTTTCTTCTCGAGCATGTAGGCTGTGAAGGACCCGAGAATAGCCCCTCCCCCTGGAAGAATCCCCATAAGGGAGCCGCAAATAGTGCCCCGGAAAATAGCGGGGAGAGAATCCCTGATATCCTGACGGGTCAACCAGAAACCGGCTAGCTTCTGCTTCAGAATCTCCCTCTTCTCCTCCTTCTCCAAGCTCGAGAGGATCTGGGAGATACCGAAAAGACCCATTGCCAAGGGCACAAACCCAATTCCATCTGCCAGCTCGGGCAAATGAAAAGAGAATCTCTGGATACCACTTGTGACATCCGTCCCTACCATACCGAGGAGAAGTCCAAGGAGGATCATGCCCACCGCCTTGAGCACGGAGCCCGAGGCCAGTACAACGGAGCCTACCAAGCCGAAAACCATGAGGGAGAAATACTCGGCAGGTCCGAAACTGACAGCTAGGCCGGCCAGCGGAGCCGCCAGTATCGCGAGAACAAGGGTGGAGAAACACCCTGCCACGAAAGATCCCCAAGCGGCCACTGCCAGGGCGGCCCCAGCCCTGCCTTGTCTTGCCATTTGGTACCCATCCAAGCACGTGACCACGGATGAGGCCTCCCCTGGAAGGTTCACGAGGATGGAAGTGGTGGAACCGCCATATTGGGCTCCATAATATATTCCGGCCAACATGATGAGGGCCGAGACAGGGGGCAGCGCGAAGGTAGTGGGGAGGAGGATGGCCAGTGTCTGCACCGGGCCTATACCCGGAAGGACTCCTATCAGGGTGCCGATAACGGCTCCAAGGAAACAGTAGAAAAGATTCTCCGGGGAGGTCACGGTCTGAAAACCCAAAGCCAAGTTTGCGAAAAGCTCCAAGGCACCGTCTCCTAACCCTTATCGCCCATTGGCTAAGACCAATCCGTCATTTGCTTCCCCAAGGCAAGGGGCCCTTTTCTCCGTGTAGCGAAGCGAGAAAGAGTCATCGAGTTTCAGGAAGTCTAACCACCCCTCACAGACAAAGAAGGCCAGACTGCCAAGGGCATGCCCAGAGCGTAAACAAAAAGAGCGATGACGAGCATCGATAGCACTGCCGCTATCGCTAGGGACTCCCTGGGGCGCCACTTCCTGTGGGCCATACTGGAGATGAACACGAGGATGAAACTCGGCAAGAGGAGCCCCATAGGCCTCAAGAGCAACCCGAAGAGAAACACGCTACCCAAAACCAGGACCAATGGCCGAAGCCGCAGGCCGGGTGTGCTTTCGGCCTTGAGGGCACCGGAAGCCCTGAGGGACCGCAAGGATAAAACCAGACCCACTGCGGCCAAAGAGAGACTCACCAAAAATGGGAAATAGCCAGGCCCCATCCTGGCTGCGGTCCCCATTTGGTAGCTAGGAGAAAGAAGGATCCCAGCGACCCCGAAACCGAGAAAGAGCATCCCGGACCCCAGATCTCTTTTCTCTCGCACCTTCATGGCTCTGACTCGAACAGGCCAGCACTCGACACCATACGGAGCAATGGTGTCAGGCGCTCAAGCCTATTGCCCTGGCTCGCTTGTCCATCTCTGGAGATTGACCGAGACCTCATGGGCCTTTCACAAAGGGATGATCTCACTCGGGCTTGAAGCCAGAGGCCTGGATCACAGGCACCCACCGTTTCCTGTCTTCCTCGATGATCCTCGCGAACTCTTCTGGGGTCGTGCCCGTTGGATCGACTCCCAGCTCCCTGATCCTGGAAGCCACATCCGGGCTCCTGATGGCCTCCATCACGGCCTTGCTCAGACGATCCACCACCTCCCTGGGCGTTTTGGCCGGAACCACCAAGCCGTTCCAGCCCACTCCCTGAATCTCAGGGAACCCCATTTCCAAGAAGGTGGGGATCTCAGGATGCTTCCTCGTGGTCCCGGCTGTGGCCAAAATTCTCAGTTTTTCCGGATGATGGGGGGCGTGCGCCTCGTACGTGTCTATTCCAACTGGGATCTGGCCTCCTATCAGGGCCGTGACAAGAGGAGCCGAGCCATTGTAAGGGACATGCACCAGTTCCACGCCTGCGTACCTGCTCACCATCAGGCCGAAGAAATGAGGCAGGCTTCCTGCCGCAGGGGAACCGAAGTTGGCCTCTTTCGGGTGGTCTTTGAGCCACTTGAGAAGTTCCTTGAAATCTTTGGCTGGGGAGTTAGCGGGGACCGAGAGCACGAAATTGTACACCGTTATCTGGGAAAGCGGTTGGAAGTCCCTGTCTGGGTCGTAACCCAGCTTTGGATAGACCACTGGGTTCACGACGAATAGGGCCGGATTCACCACGAGCATGGAGCTCCCGTCAGGTGGTAGGCCTTTGGCGTACTCCGTTCCGACCCTTCCGCCTGCTCCTGGTTTATTCTCGACTATCACTGGTCTGGCCAGGAGGGTCTTGAGTTTCTCTGCCAAGATCCTAGCTACGACATCCGACCCCCCTCCTGCCGGATACGGCACAACGATTTTGATAGTCTCTCCCGAGGACTGCGCCTGAACCCAGGAGCCCCCCAAACAGACGATGGCCACGAGAGCAGAGCCTAAAACCCGAAGCCCAAGATGCCTCGACATCGCATTCATCCCTCACCCCCTGAACGGTTCTCATTGTTTTTTTGCCTATGGATTTCCGTTGAGCAATGCCTGCACGAAGCCCGAGGAGATGGTATAGACTGCAATACCACCTGTCAAGGCGGTGGGCTGATCACATCGAGGGGTGGCGAAGCCAAAGAAGGCTTTTGTGCCCTCGCTTTAGAGGTTCACAAACTGGTGGGGATAAGAGCTGTTCCTCCTAGGAAAGAGTCATGCCCCGTTATTGCTCGAGATCTCATGAGCCGACTCTTGGTCGTCTTTTCTCTGGAGACTATAATGGGCCCATTTGAGACCGCATGCCATGGGCCGAAAGGGACCGGTAAAGACAAGTGGCTCGTAGGCCTTCACAGGTTCACCTTGAACGTGTTCCACAGGTGGAGTTTCTTCGTTGTGTCGCAGTGGCCGGGGTGTTCCTCTTCCATGCCTGGAGCGCTATGCCCGAGATCGCGCAGTCAGACCAATTTGGTTACCTACTGGCCAAGGTTTCTTCTTTGGGGCACCTCGGCGTTGTGATCTTCAACATTGTCACGGGCTTGGTGCTCTCTCTTCCTCACCTTGGGCCAAAGAAGGCCGATGTGCCAAATTACCTGGCCTTCCTACGAAGGAGGTTCCTCAGGATCCTGCCCCATTATTGGATCGCCCTTGTCTTCTGGAGCCTGCTCCTCCTGGGTTCGTCTTCTCGCCTTTATGGCCTGTCCGTCCCATTTCTCGCACACCTCTTTCTCGTTCACACTCTTTCGCCCGCCACCTTTTTCTCCATTGTGCCAGCGTACTGGTGGCTTGGCCTCCTAGCGCAGTTCTATGTGATCTTCCCTCTTTTTTTGCGACTGTTTCAGAGGTGGGCTGCGACGAGGTGTCTCGTCGTCATAAGTTTGGTCTGCTGGGGCACCTGGTTCACCATCCGACAGTTGTCCCTCCGCGAGCCAGGAGGGTTGCTGGCTCAGCTGGATTACCTCCTTTACTTCAACATCCCATGGAGGCTTCCTGAATTCGCAGCCGGCATGTGGCTCGCCTCGGCATGGTCCGACCTCGGGGAGCTCGCTGGAGCTGAGAGGGACAAGCCCGCCTTGAGATCGCGTTTCTCAGGAAGGTTCCTCATCCTCTGGGCCCTCATCCTAGCGGTTGTGGGTTTCTGGGTGCCGCGGGGCGAACTTCCCCTTTACCACCCCTACCTCTCAGCCTGGTGCCTCCTTCTCGTGATAGCGGTTCTGAGATCCCGTGTTGCAGCGACTTTGGGAAGCCGCTCGTGGATCAGAGGGCTGGGGAAGACCTCCTACAGCATCTACTTGCTCCATCAGCCGGTTTTGACTTACGGAACCATGGCTTTCGGGATATTGGGCCTCACGATACGGTTTTGGCCCTTGGTCTTGGTCTCAATGGCTACTGTCACAGTTGCCCTCTCTTTGGGCCTGGATCTCTTGGTGAAGATGGCCTGGGGCCGAGGTTGATGGCAGGGACAAGTGGTATCTTGGCCCTCAAAGGCGGGCTCGGAATGGCCTTACGGGAATTCCCGGGTCTCGCTGCTACTCCGTACCTCGCAGCCCAGCTTCGCCTTTTACGAGGCCTAGGATCCCAGTATGGTTTCTCAGTAGGAGCTGGGGAGCATCTTCCTCTGGGGATTTTCCGGGGCATATTGACACGGAGAGACGATCACCCGTATAATCCCGGCAATTTGAAAGGAAAAAAAACGCCTTCATTGGGGAAGGCAAAATTCCAAATAGATGGAGCGAGGAGGTGGACTATGCCGCTGGATCCGACGAAGTACCCTGACTGGCAGATTGCGGAGGAAGCAGAGAAGCACATGAAGCCAATTGTGCAGATTGCGGAGGAGCTCGGCATCACCAAGGACGAGCTTCTACCCCACGGGCACTACATAGCCAAGGTGGACTATCAGAGGGTGCTCAATAGGCTGAAGGACAGGCCCGATGGCAAATTCATAGACGTGACGGCCATAACGCCAACTCCCCTCGGTGAAGGCAAATCCACGACAACCATCGGACTCCTTCAGGGGCTGGGCAAAAGGGGAAAGAAAGTCACTGCAGCCATCAGGCAGCCCTCTGGGGGGCCTACAATGAACATCAAAGGGTCCGCTGCTGGAGGCGGGCTCTCCCAGGTGATTCCCCTCACGGAGTTCTCCCTTGGCCTCACGGGCGACATAAATGCCGTGACCAACGCCCACAACCTGGCCATGGTCGCCCTCACAGCTAGGATGCAACATGAGGCCAACTACACAGACGAGCAGCTGGCCCAGAGGGGCCTCAAGAGGCTGGATATAGATCCCAAGAATGTGGAAATGGGATGGGTGATAGATTTCTGCGCCCAGGCTCTGAGGAACATCATAATAGGCCTCGGAGGAAAGATGGACGGGGTGGTGATGCAGTCCAAGTTCGGGATTTCGGTCTCCTCCGAGGTGATGGCCATCCTGGCCATTTTCACGGATTTGGCTGACTTCAGGAAGCGCATGGGCCAGATAGTTGTGGCCTATGACAAGAGGGGCAACCCCATCACCACTGAGGATCTGGAAGTGGCAGGTGCCATGACGGCGTGGATGAGGGAGGCCTTGAATCCCAATCTTCTCCAGTCCCTGGAAGGGCAGGGGGTCTTCGTTCACGCAGGGCCCTTCGCCAACATAGCTGTTGGGCAATCATCGGTGGTTGCGGACAAGATAGCCCTCAAGCTCGCAGACTATCACATTACCGAGTCGGGCTTCGGTGCTGACATTGGTTTCGAGAAATTCTGGAATGTCAAGTGCCGATATTCGGGGAACATCCCCAATGTGGCAGTGATAACCGCCACAATCAGGGCCCTCAAGAGCCATGGGGTGAGCGCTGGTGCTCCCCTCGTGATCCCAGGGAAGCCAATACCCAAGGAGCTCTTCGAGGAAAACCTCAAGTGGCTGGAAGCTGGCATGGCCAACGTGATTCACCACATAAACACGGTGAAGAAGGCTGGAATCAACCCGGTCGTGTGCATCAATGTCTTCCACACGGACACCCAGGAAGAGATAAAGCTCACCAAGAAGATGTGCGAGGAAGCGGGCGCCAGGGTTGCTGTTTCGAGACATTGGCAGTACGGTGGCGAGGGAGCTTTGGAGCTTGCGGATGCTGTCCTCGATGCCTGCGAGGACAAGGTCCAGTTCAAGTTCCTGTACGACCTGGACACTCCCCTCAGAAAACGCATCGAGCTCATAGCCAAAGAGGTCTACGGTGCGGATGGGGTGAGCTATTCACCAGAGGCTGCGGCCAAGGCAGATAGGTTCGAGAAAGATCCCAAATTCAAGGAGTTTGCCACCATGATGGTGAAGACCCACCTGTCCCTCTCCCACGATCCGAACCTCAAGGGAGTCCCCAAGGGATGGACCCTCCACATAAGGGACTTCCTCACCTACGGAGGGGCGAGGTTCATATGCCCTGTGGCAGGAAACATAAGCCTCATGCCAGGGACGAGCTCCGACCCAGCCTTCAGGAGAGTGGACGTGGATGTGGAGACAGGAAGGGTCAGGGGGCTCTTCTGAGAATAGAATATGGGGAGGGGGCCTCGGGCCCCCTCTTTTGTTTGTGGTGTGAGCAACTAGCTACTTCTCTTTCCCCCTGGGAAGGGTGACCTCCAGTATCACCTCTCCAGGCTCAGGGCCTGACTCCACCCTAACCAATGCCCCGTGGCCGAAAAGGATGTTTCTGGCCACTGGAAGCTCCAGAAGCGCCTGATCTGGCGACTCCTGGGCTAGAAAGGGATAGAAGTAATGCTCCAGGTCGTCTGCTGCCAGATGAGGGGCTTTGTAGGTCAGCCTGATTGTCACCCTGGTATCCTCCTCTCGTATCCTGAAGCGCAGGGGGGTCCCCCTCTCCATGCGGAAGAGAGTGTGGCGGATGAGTATCTCTAGGGCCTTACCGAAGCTCTTGGGATCCAGGTCCACTGGAGGAAGCCCATCTTGGATCTCCCAGAAGATATCGGAGCCCCGATGCTGAAATTCTGGCCTCAAGTCCTCCAGAATATCCTTGGCTAGAGATGCCAGATCCCTCGGCTCGGGTTCCACATCCACTGGCTGTATGTAGGCCAAGATCATCTCGAGCATGGCCTCTAGCCGCTCGACATCCCGCAACATGGCGTTTGCCAGAGAAAGGCATGGGTTCGCGGGATCCAAGGTCTTGATGAGCCTCCTGCAAAGGCCACCTATGGAGGTGAGGGGATTTCTCAGTTCGTGAGCTAGCCTGGAGGAGATCTCCGCCAGGGTTTTGAGCTCCTCGGCCTGGAGGCTCATTTCCTGGAGCCTCCTCTGGAGGGTCATGTCCAGAAGTATTCCCTCCACGAGCACCTTCCGGCCCTCTTCCTCCACAATCCTATTGGCCTGCTCTCTGACGAAAAGACTCCTTCCATCTGGCAGGATCACCCTGTATTCGGCCTCCCAACCCTTTTCCATCTCCATAGCCTCGCGAAAAGAGGCCAGGAGTCTCTCCCTCTCCTCGGAAGCCACGAAGGAATCCCACCCATCTGGTCTTTGGAGAAGCTCCTCTGCCTGAACTCCCAGCATGGTGTTGCAAAAAGAGCTCACGAAGATGAGCTTGCGCTCCGGGGTCATCTGATAGACGACCAGGGGAAGCCTCTCCAACAACTTTCTGTACCTCTCCTCAGAGGCCCGAAGCTCTCTGGTTCTCCTCTCGACCTCCTTCTCCAGGTTCCTGGCATAGTCCTTGGTCCTCTCCCTCGATGCTTCGAGATACCCCACCATGCTATTGAGTGCCCTGGCCAACCTCCCCAATTCGCTCCGGCCCCTGAAGCCGATCTGGATCCTCTCACCCGATGCCACCCTCTGAGCCAGTTCCACCATCTGCCTGATGGGACCCAGAAATCCCCGGACTACAACCCAGATCACCAGAGCAGAGGCCACAAGTCCGATGAGCTCCATGAGGAGCATCTTCCTCAGGTTGTCCATGAGGTAAACGGTTACTGGCTCCCTCGACACCCTGATGCTCACGATAGCGGAAGCCTCATCCAGTGGCCCTTGGACAGGTGCCAGTATCTCCGAGACCTCTTTGTCCTCGGGAAGAGGGACTCTGAGCAGGGGCGAGGGTCCTTTGAGGATCGCCTTCGCCTCTCTCTCGTCCATGGGAGGGGGATTTGCCAAGGAGGTCGCCATGACTCGGGGCCCATCCAGGAGACCATAGATGGTGATCTCGCAACGGTGTTCCTCCTTCAACCTTTGGAGGAACTCTGCACCTACGGATACTCCCACCTCCAGGGAGCCCAGAATGGCTCCACCCTCCTTGACTGGCACAACACCCCTCATGGAGAATCCGGAAATCCCCCACCAGGGGCCTCCAGTTGGCACTCCCTCCCGCAGGACATGAAGTACATCTGGCCTCGTCTCCCGGAGGGAATCACCGTAAACCCTCGGGATATGCACCCTGAGAAAGGAGACCCCAGGCGGCAAATGAAGGTGAATCTGCGTCACGTTCCATTTCCTTTTGAGCTCCTTGTAGATGGGCCTCAGGTGCCCGAGGAGGGCTTTTCTGTCCTTTGCTCTGAGGGCCTCCCTCACATGGGGGTCGAGAGAAAGGGCCGTTGCCAGAGCGAGAGCCTGGTCCTTTTTGGCCTCCATCATGCTCTCGAAACTCTTGAGGATGCCGAGCAAAAGAGCCTTTTCATGCTCCTGGGCGAGTCTTCTATGGCTGAAATGGGAAAAGGCTATGAGGCCCGTAGTGCCGAAAAAGGAAAGGGCGATGAGGGGTATGAGAAGCCGCCACTTGAGGCTCATGTCCACGAGGCTCACCCAGTATCCTCCACAAGGGTTGCCTCACCTTATACCAAGACCCAACTGAGGTGGCAAGGTTCACCCATCAGGCGCCAGACGCCGAGAAATAAGGCCTGTGGGCCCGCTTTTCGAATCGCAACTGTGGCCGAGAAATCTCCTGTCCGAGGGGACACCCGCATCCCATCTCGGACAGACGAGGAGGGCCCGGGAGTTCAGCCCCATTTTGGACTTGACACCACAATATCTTGGGGTGTATATATCCCATCACACAATATCATCCTGACCAGTGGAGGTCGTAGAATGATCCATTCCATCGAGGAAGCGAGGCGTTTTTCGAGATTCGAGGATGATCCCACTGACATGGCCCTCTTTGTAAGGACCTCGAGCGAGGACATGAAGGGTTGGGATCGCAAGCGCATTGTGGAGGCCCTTTTGAGGGAGACGAAGGTGGATCCCCTCACAGCCGAGCAGATCAGCAAGGAGGTGGAAGAGCTGGTTATTCGCTCAGGGATCTCGATGGTCACGGCGCCCCTTGTGAGGGAGCTAGTGAACTCGAAGCTCATAGAGAGGGGGTTGGAAGAGGCGAGGAGAATGCACACCCGTTTGGGTGTTCCCCTTTACGATGTCGATCAGCTAATAATCCATCCCAACAGGGAGAATGCCAATGTCCCCCATGGGCCTGAGGCCACGAACCTCACCCTGGCGGAGAGGATAAAGAAAGAGTATGCCCTACTGAGCGTCTTCTCCCAGGATGTGGCTGACGCCCACATGAGGGGGGACATCCACCTCCACGATCTCGGATTCGTGGACAGGCCTTACTGTTCGGGGCAATCCCTCGAATATCTCAAGAAGTTCGGCCTGAATCTCCCCAACTCCCTGGCCATTGCCAAGCCCGCCAAACATCCTGAGGTCCTCCTGGCCCACATGGTGAAGTTTGCTGCGGCCCTCCAGAGCCACTTTGCAGGGGCCATAGGATGGGACGCGGTCAACCTTTTCTTCGCCCCCTACCTGAGGGGAATGAGCTCCAGAGAAATAGAGCAGCTGGCACAGATGCTGGTATTCGAGTTTTCCCAGCAGGCAGTTGCCAGAGGAGGTCAGGCCATCTTCACGGACATAAACCTTTACTGGGAGGTGCCTTCCCACTTCGAGAATGTGCCAGCAATAGGACCTGGAGGAGCATTCACTGGTTTCACCTATGGAGATTATCTCCCGGAGGCACAGAGGTTCGTTTGGGCCATCTTCGACGTCCTCAAAGAAGGCGATGCAATGGGCCGCCCCTTCTTTTTCCCAAAACCATTGGTCCACATGACCGAGAGATTCTTCACAACCCCTGGCCACGAGGATTTCCTGGCACACATATGCGAGGTGGCAGGGGAAAAGGGAAGCACTTACTTTGTCTTCGATCGTGGATCCACGGCCAAGATCTCCGAATGCTGCAGGCTGAGTTTCAGGCTAAAGGAGAACGACCTCAGGGACGCCAAAGAGCCATGGAAGATGAGATACTGCGCCATGCAGAATGTCACCTTGAACCTTCCGAGGATCGCGTACGAGGCCAAAGGCGACGACCATCGCCTCTTCTCCGAGATCACTCGAAGGATGGAGCTCGCGGCCAAGGCGCACATTCAGAAGAGGATCTTCATTGAGAGGCTTCTTTCCTTGGGGGAGAGTGGCCCCCTCGGGCTCCTCACCATGAAGAGGGACGGGGAGCCCTACCTGAGGCTCCACAGAGCGTCGTATCTAATAGGTATGGTTGGCCTGAATGAGCTGGTCCAGGCCCACTTGGGACAGGAGCTTCATGAATCCAAGGAAGCGTTGAGGTTCGGACTCAAGGTCATAGCCCACATGAAACTCATGGCGGACAAGCTGAGCCAGAAGCACAATATGAAATTCGTCCTGGAGCAAACCCCAGCTGAAAGCACGGCCTATAGGTTCGCAAAGCTTGACCTTGAGAATTACGACGGGGCGGCATTGTCCTGTGTGAAGGGCAATCCAGATTCCGGGGAGGTCTACTATACCAATTCCACCTACCTCAATGTCGGCGCTCCCATAAATCCCATAGATAGGGTGAGGTTAGAGGGGCTCTTCCATCCCATCATAGAGGCAGGGGCCTTGACCCACATCTGGTTGGGCGAGACCAGGCCATCCAAGGACTCTCTGGCAAATTTCGTGGTGAAGGTTTTCAGGTGGACCCAGAACGACCAGATAGCCTTCAGCCCCGAGTTCACAACCTGCCTGGAATGTGGGAGGACCCACAGGGGGCTGAGCGTCTCCTGTCCGAGATGTGGCTCTCCCAATGTGGAGGGCATGACGAGGATAACCGGGTACTTCAGCAAGATCTCGGGATGGAACAAGGGAAAGCTGGGAGAGCTCAAGGACAGGCACAGAAACGGAAAGCTCATCTGAAAAAGTGGTGAGCCCTGCAGAAAAGGGCAAGGCTTCAAAGGACAAGAATTTCGAGGAGGCCAAGCCATGACCCTCTTCATCAAAGAAGGATGCTCCAAATGCGAATACATAAAGAACAAGTTCGACCTGGAAGCCCTGGGGATTTCCATCGAGGTCCTGGGGCCTGAAAATCCCGATGCCCTAGCACATCTTGCATGGCATGGGCTTGTTGGGGTGGCTGAAAGCCATATGCCGATTCTAGTCCTGGACGATTCCAGTTACATAGTCGACGTCGTCCCCATAATTCGGCACCTAAATGGGATAGCCAGAGAGAGTTCATGAATGCTCGCTCCGGTTCCATCCCGATTGGAGATCTCCGATCGCGCAGGGAAAGATCCTGGGAGAAGAAAAGGGGTCTCGAGTGGCTGGAAGTGATCCCCGAGGCATAAAGGGCTTCATAGAGACCAGTTTCCTCGACTGGCCCGGGAGGATCTGCGCCGTCATATTCTTGGGAGGGTGCAATTTTCGCTGTCCATACTGTCACAACCCGGATCTGGTCCTCAAGCCAAACGATCTCCAGGACATACCCCTGGAGAGGATTCTCGAGAAGCTCGAGACCTTGAGGGGATGGTTGGATGGAGTGTGCGTGACAGGAGGCGAGCCAACTCTGAATCCGGATCTCCCGGTGATTCTGGGGAAGATTCGGGAAAGGGGATGGGAGATAAAGCTCGATACCAATGGGAGCAGGCCCCAAGTTTTGCGAGATCTTCGAGGAGAAGGTCTCCTCCAGGCGGTATCGCTGGATCTCAAGGCCCCTCTCCGCAAGGAGCCTTACAGGAGATGCACCGGGGTCGATGCCCCCCTGGAAGAGATAAGGGAGAGCCTCTCATTTCTCCTCAGGGGATTCGTGGATGTGGAATTCAGGACAACGGTCGTGCCAGGTCTTCTCACTGCTCAGGATTTGAGGGAGATAGCGGGGCTTCTCGCTCCGGAGTCGAGATACGTCCTTCAGGGGTTCAGGCCGAGGAAGACATTGGATCCGACATTCCAGAACCTAGCTCCCTTTCCCAGGGAATCCTTGGATGAGCTCCAGGAGATGGTGAAAAAGGAGCTTGGGGTTCACTCCCAAGGTGTTCGTCGAGAGAAAGAGGTCAGCTCCACTGGGCTCCCTCGGGCCTGAGGAGGAGGCTTGCCGATTCTATGTGGTAGGTCTGGGGGAACATATCGAGGGGCACGATCTCCTGAACCCTGAAGGGCGATTCCCTCTGGACAATGGCCATGTCCCTGGCCAAGGTGGCGGGATCGCAGGAAACGTAGATCACTCCTTTGGGATCGAGAAGCGGTATGGCCCCCATTATCTCCTTGGCCCCTGCCCTTGGAGGATCCAGCACAACTAGGTCAAACCTTTCACCCTTGGAGACCAGATCAGAGATGGCCTTTGCTGCCGAGTTCCTGATCCAGACGATATTTTCCGCACCGATCCTCCTTGAGTTCTCGAGCCCATTTTCCACCGCCCTCGGGTCCACCTCCACTGCCATGACCCTGGAGGCTATGGTGCTCAAGGGAATGCTCAGGTTTCCCATGCCTGCGTAAAGATCCAGGATACTTCTGGCCTCGAGCTTATGGGCCCAGGATAAGATGATATTCACGAGGATCTGGTTGACCTCTGGATTGACCTGGCTGAAGACCCCAGGCCAAACCTCGAGCGCCATCTCGCCATGACCCGGGAGATTCACGGTCATCCACACCCCCAAAGGGCCCCCTTCCCGGGCCCAAAGGGTCTCTACCCTTCCCCCTTCTGTCCTCCCCATGCATATGGACCTGAGCCCCTCTAACTCCCTGGCTGCCTCAGGGAATTTCCTCTCTCGAGGGGGAGTCTCGCGGCCCCTTCTCGCCAGAAAGAGAGTGAAGCCCCAACTGGAGTCATCACAGGCTATCTCCACCCGCGAGACCCTCCAAGGGAAAAACTCTCTGAGAAACCCCCCTAGGGGTTCCAGGACGTCGTTTATTTTTTTCCTTGCGACCATGCAACTTTCGAGTGGGATCAATTCCTCGCTTCCCCTCCTCGAAAAACCCACCCTCGGCCCTCGATCCCAGACTACCCTGAGATCCAGCCGGCACCTGTAGCCGAACTCTTCTTCTCCAAAGAGGATTCCCCCAATCTTTTCCCTTGCCACCCTGGATCCCGATTCCATCATCTCCGAGAAGATCTTTTCCTTCTCCCTCCTCTGATAGGAGATCTCCAGATGCTGCAACTGGCAGCCGCCACAAGAGCCGAAATACTTGCATGGAGGCTCTCTTCGCCAAGGTGAAGGGTTGAGCAATCTCAAGATTCGGCCCTCGTCATAGCTTCTGTGGGATTCGATTATCTCCACCTCCAGCTCGTCTCCTGGGGCCGAAAGGGGAACCATCACCACCTTCCCCTGGTGGCGGCCTATGCCTACCCCTCTATGGCCCAGGGTTTCGACCACGAGTCTCAGGATGCGGCTCACTCGACCCTTTCCTCCGAGAGGGTTCTCACACCTTGCTATAATGCTATTGCCATCCAAGATTGTGAAGAGGTGGCTGGGACGATTCCCTTCTTGAGGCCGCATCCCATCCCACCTTGCCACAGCCAGGAGCGAGGTGGGATAATCGGTCCCCGAGATCGAGAGATCAGGGACCCGAGAACTCATCCAGCCCTTTTGGGGGTAAAGGGAGTGGAAGACAAGGACCCCTCCACAATGAGAGGTTCTGTGGCCCTGAGACTGGAGCCAGGGGGAAGGGCAGTACTAGCCCTGCGAGGGCATTTCCTCCTGGATGGGGGAGTTCCGTCCCATGAGGAGGTAGCGAGAGATCTAAAGGACCTCAAGGGAATAAGCTCCGTGGGCTTTGACTGTGGGGAGCTTGGGAAATGGGATAGTTCCCTCCTCGCCTTTGTCCTGAGACTGGAAGGGGAGCTCGGCGGTTCTGGAATCGTTGTGGAAAGGAGCGGGCTTCCCAAGGGAGCCAAAAGGTTACTGGATCTGGCTGCATCCTCTCCCAGAGGCCAGGCGAGAGAGAGGGAGAGAGGGTCATTGTTTTTGAGAACTGGACAGTGGGCTTCATCCCAGATGATCAAGTCGTGGGATGTGGTGGGCTTCCTGGGAGAGGTTTCTTGGAGCATGGGAAGGCTCGTTACGGGAAGGGCCAGGTTCAGGGGCTCGGATCTCCTCCATGTGATGCACAGATGTGGGGTGGATGCACTGCCCATTGTCTCCCTCATAAGCTTCCTAGTGGGGCTTATCTTGGCATTCGTGGGAGCTGTACAGCTCAGGGTCTTCGGGGCCCAGATCTTCGTTGCCGCCCTCGTGGGAATAGGGATGGTGAGGGTTCTAGGGGCCATAATGACAGGAATAATAATGGCTGGCAGGACTGGGGCTGCCTTTGCCGCAGAGCTGGGCACAATGGAGCTCAACGAGGAGATAGATGCCCTTCGCACCTTAGGGATACCGCCTGTGGAATTCTTGGTCCTTCCGAGGATGGTCGGCCTGAGCTTGATGATGCCCCTCCTTTGCGTGTACTCGGATCTCCTGGGAATTCTGGGTGGTCTCAGTGTCGGGGTCGTGATGCTGGACATCAACATTCAGGAGTACTTGCGGATGACGCGAGAAGCTGTGAGGCCCTCTTACTTCTGGATAGGGGTATTCCACAGCTTTGTCTTCGGGGTGCTCGTGGCCATCACTGGTTGCTTCCACGGGATGAGAGCTGGAAGGAGCGCTTCCTCAGTGGGCCAAGCTGCGACCTCAGCCGTTGTGAGTGGCATAGTGAGCATAATAGTGGCCACAGCCGTAATAACCTATCTATGCCAGGTCCTCGGTCTTTGAGGAGGGAGATGGAAACTGCCGCCATAAAGATCGAGAATCTCACCATGGCATACGGCGACAATGTAATCCAGAGGGACCTCACCTTCGAGGTGCCAGAGGGTAAGGTCACGGTGATAATGGGAGGAAGCGGATGCGGCAAAAGCACGCTTCTCAGGCACATGCTGGGTCTCGTGGAGCCCAAAAAAGGACGCGTCCTTTACTGGGGAGAAGACTTCTGGGGGGCGGATGAGGCGAGAAGACTCTCCATAATGAGGAGGATCGGCGTGCTTTACCAGAGTGGGGCCCTGTGGAGCTCCATGACCCTCGCGGAGAATGTGGCTCTCCCTCTCAAGGAATTCACCCGACTCACCGAAAGGGAGATACAGGAGCTCGTCTCCCTCAAATTGGCCCTGGTGGGTCTCGCTGGCTTCGAGGACTTCTATCCAGCGGAGCTGAGTGGGGGAATGAGAAAGAGAGCAGCCCTGGCTAGGGCCATAGCCTTGGACCCTGAGATATTGTTCTTCGATGAGCCTTCGGCAGGCCTCGATCCCGTGAGTGCCAGGAGACTAGATGAGCTGATCCTGGAACTCAAGGAAAGTCTGGGAGCCACGATAGTGGTTGTGACCCACGAGCTTGCGAGCATCTTCGCTGTTGGTGACCACTCGGTCTTCCTCGACTCTGTGGAGAAGACCATAACAGCAATGGGTCCGCCCAAGGATCTTCTGGCCCACCCGCCAAACGAGAGGGTGAGGGAGTTCCTCACCCGGGGTGGATCCCTCAACTAGGAGGGTAGGGGATGAACCCTCTGAGATTCCGATACGTGAGGGGCGGTGGCCAAGATGGAGGAAAGGGCAAATGAGGGACGGAAGGAAGACCCTTCTCGGGATTTTCGTTCTCGGGGCCATGGCACTGTCCGTTGTGGCCATAGCTGTTCTGGGCTCGGGAGCCATGTTCGCCAAGACCCAGGAATTTGTCATGTTCTTCGATGGCTCAGTGAGCGGGCTCAACGTAGGAGCGCCAGTTGTGTTCAAGGGGGTGAGGATAGGGTCGGTCAAAGACATAAACCTGGTTCTGGACCCATCTGATCTTAGCCCCACGATCCCAGTTCTCGTTGAGCTCGACCCGAGCAAGATAGGAGGGATCAGAAGGAACGTCTCCCTTCAAGAGAACATGAAGACCTTGGTGGAGAGGGGACTGAGGGCACAGCTCGTGACCCAAAGCTTCGTGACCGGCCAGCTCATGATCTCCCTGGACTTTTTCCCTGACAGGCCCGCCCTTTACAGGGGGGACGGAACTGTGGCAGAGATCCCCACGATTCCCACAGTGATGCAGCAGCTTGCGAGGAAATTGGAGGATCTTCCTCTGGAAGAGATGGTGAACAAGATAGTCCAGAGCGTAAATGGCCTCGAGGCCCTCATCAACTCACCCGAACTGAGGGCGAGCCTCAAGGCCATGGAGAGGGCCCTGGAGGAGCTGGGCACACTGGCCCGAAACTTGAATCAAGAAGTGGGTCCCCTGGCCAAGACATTGAAGGACTCCATCAGGGAATACGGTACACTGGCCAGGAGGGCAGATGGTTACCTGGCCAACACTACTTCCGAGGCTTCCAAGACCTTGGAGAGGTTCCGAAAGGTGGCGGAAGAGCTGGACTCTCAGCTCAAGGCGGTGTCGGGCCCTGCCCAAAAGGCCCTTGAGGCCACGGAGCTAGCCATGGTGCAGGCTCGTACGACTATGGACGGTGCAGGGCACCTCCTTGACGAGAACTCCCCTCTGATCCAGAGACTCACGGTTGCCCTGGAAGAGATGGCCCTGGCCTCGAGGTCTCTGAGGAGTCTCGCCGAGTACCTGGAGAGGCACCCTGAGGCAATCCTCTACGGCAAAACCACTCCCAAAAGAGAGGTGGGGAGATGAGTTCGAAGGGAGTCTTGGTCGCTTTGCCTTGTGCCCTGGCCATCATGTTGGGGTCTTGCACCTCGAGCCCCAGCCCCAAGTTCTACGTCTTGGGCGTTGAATCCGCCGACTTCCAGAAGGAAGGGAGCACCAAGTGTGTTGTCCTGGGTGTGGGGCCTGTTGAGATTCCATCCTATTTGGACAGGCAGGAAGTGGTCTTCAGGATCGGACCCAATGAGGTCCAGCCTTCGGACTTCCACAGATGGGCAGAGCCCATCCAGCAGGGGATAGCACGAGTGGTTGCTGACTCCATCAGCAAGGCCATGTGTGTGGCGAGGGTGGAATACTATCCCTGGAGAACTTACTTGAGTGTGGATTTTCAGGTTTCCATGAGGGTGAGGAGGTTCGAGGGATACCCTGGAAGGGAAGTGGAGCTCCTCATGGATTGGAGCCTCTTTGGGTCCAATGGAAAAAGGCCCATCAAGCAGGGTTCCATGGAATTGAGGGAGCCATGGCCTTCAACGAACCCTGAGGAGATGGTCTCGGCCCAAAGCAGGTTGCTGGATGTGGCAGGGAGACGCCTTGCTGAGGAGATACTCGCTTTCTCGAGATGAGGCCACGAGGGAGAGAGAGGGAGATGCACGAGAGCTTGAAGAAGATAGGGGAGTTCGGGTTCATAGGAAGGATAGCCCGGACGCCCCTTTTCAGACCTTCAGGAGTGATCCAGGGCATAGGAGATGACGCCTCTGTGTTCGAGCCACCCGAGGGAAAAGTCATGGTTCTGACCACCGACATGTTGGTGGAAGGGGTTCATTTTTCGGTGGGAGTGGGATTGGAGCTTGTGGGAAGAAAGAGCCTCGCTGTCAATCTGAGCGACATTGCGGCAATGGGAGCAGAGCCCCTCGATGCTTACGTGAGTATAGGTGTTTCCCAAGACATCACCCTCGCTGATCTCGAAGAGTTTTACAGAGGGCTTTGCCATGTGGCCAGAGAGCACCGAGTGAACATTCTGGGAGGAGATACAACGAGGAGTCCTGGTCCTCTCATCGTGAGCATTGCGGTCACAGGCTTTGCATCCAAAGAGGAGATAGTGCTGAGAGAGGGGGCATCACCAGGAGACCTCATATATGTGACGGGCTTTCTCGGGGATTCGGCAGCGGGACTGGACCTTTTGAGGAGAAAGAGGCCGTGGCCCGAGGAAAAGGCCTCAGCCCTCCTCAAGGCCCACTTAGATCCCAGGCCCCACATCGAGGAGGGACGATTCTTGGCCAAGAGTGGATGGGTGCGGGCAATGATGGATGTGAGCGACGGCGTTGCATCCGATTTGAGACATATCTGCGCTAGGAGCTCCGTGGGCGCTGTCCTGAGGGAGGAATGGATACCCATGTCCGGGGCCTTCCGAGAGTACTGTGAGCGTTTCTCATTGGACCCACTGGAGCTTGCCCTGGGAGGAGGGGAAGACTATTGCCTCTTGGCCGCCCTTTCCAGGGATGCACAGGGAAAGCTCGAGGAGGAGTTCGAGAGGAAATTCAAGAGGCCCATATGGAAGATAGGAGAGATCACATCCCAAAAGGACCTCCTCGTGATAAGGAAGGATGGAAGAACCATCTCTCTACCCGAGATGGGATGGGACTCCTTTCGGGATGACAGGTTTTGAGCCATCCATGGGGCCTCAACCCCGGATCTCAAGGGAACTCAGGCCCGAGCTTTGAGCCCCTATGGTCATCGAGAGGACCTGGGATCCGATACCTGTCCCGCCCGGTCGCTACCGCCTCGCCTGGGAGCAAGGGAAGGGCGGCAGCGAACGAAACACCCTGATCGAAGAGATCGCAGTCCAAGGGGGAGTTTGGTGGAGGTGGAGAGCTAGGGAGCACCGAGGATCACCTGATAGGGAGCGTGCCAGGCCTCTAGAGGTACTTTTCTTCCATGGCCTTTCGCGTTACACACCCCGACCATCCCTTGGCCCGGACTCACGGAGAACCACATGTAAGTCATAGGAGGGCCTGCTACAAGAAAAAGCGATACAGTTCTTTGATGCTCGGCAAGATCGTTCGCCAAGGATCAGTTGGGAGAAGGTAACGGCAATGAAAGGAAACGGAAAGCCAATATGGGTGAGTGGGCTTCTTTTATTCACAGTGACCGGTATTTGCTTTGGGGAAGAGGATAGACGAGGTTGCAAAGACCATTGTCGAGAAACAGGAGATGGCCCAGGAAGTGGTTGCGGATGCAAAGAGCATGCTGAGCGATATTGAGAGAAAAGGGAGTGCGTCTGTCTATGGAATCTATTTCGATTTTGACAAGGCAGATATAAAGCCTGAGTCCGAGCCTGCAATTAGGGAGATTGCGAAGCTTCTCAAGGACAATAGGACGTTGATGGTGTATGTGGTGGGCCACACGGATAATGTTGGGACTTTCGATTACAATCTCAAGCTGTCCAAGGCAAGGGCAGATGCGGTGGTGAGAGAGCTTGTCACGAAGTACGGGGTAGAGGCCAACAGGTTGAAGGCCCATGGAGTGGGTCCTCTCGCACCTGTCGCTTCCAATAGGACTGAGGAGGGGAGGGCGAAAAACAGGAGGGTGGAGGTCGTTGAACAGTGAGGCAGGATAGGGTATGGGAGGTCTAACCCAGCCCCTGAGGAGCGATGGTTTTCGGGGGGTCTTGGGCTGAGAAAGAAGGGAACAAAATCATTTGGGCTAGAGAGCGAGACCTGTGGCCTTTGATGAGAAGCCCCATATAGGGACTCCTAGCTCATCTGCCCGTGGCCTGCCTTGAAAGGAGAGCGAAATCTTGGGGCTTGTCAGTTGAGGGCCTGTGCGTGATCCTCGCCCCCCAGAATGCGGATCAAGACCCTCTCCAGGTTACCCCTGTGTGCTGGGCCCCTGTAAACGAGGAAATTGGGGCCTTCCTGGAGCATGAGATCCATGCCTTCGGAGAGGAAAACACATATGGGAGCGCTTGTCTTGGACTGGAGTGCCAGCAGGAACTTGGAGAGCCTTTCCCTCTCGACCCGCAACCACCTGAGGTCAACGAACACTGCCTGTGGATGCACCTTGGAGGCCATCTCCCATATTGGATCTCCCAAGGATGAGACGAGGAGATTGGGCCATATAGTTCCCAGAAGGGCCGAGAGGGTAGGAAGTCTCCTCGAGGGAGGCTCTATGGCCCAAATGGGCTCGGCATCTTCCATCTCCTCGTCATGGATGCCCGATTGTGTGAGACGGGAGCTAGTGGTTATCCCGAGGCTGTTCTTCCATTCTGCGACCTCTTTTACTGTCTGGTTGAGGATCTGGGAGAGGTTCTCCCTATCCAGCCTCAGGCTCTGGGCCAGCTCAGGGGGGATGGGGCTCAGGACTCCAGGCCCCCCTGAGCCCAGATCGAGCCATCGAGCCAATAGATTGGCAGCTTGCACCGTGCCGCAGAGCACCCTCTCCTGTTCCGGGAGTGCCAGATCCGAAGGCACTCCATGATGGTGCTCTATGGCCATCTGATGGAGTTCGGGAATCCTCCAATGTTCTGCCAGCATCCTCCCCACTCTGGTATGAGGCACACCGATGAGCTTGGCCTCCATCTCCACAGGGGGCTTTCTCTCAGCCTTGGCCCTGTGGAGCACATCCCACCAGAGCTCCTGAAAATATCCATCCAGAATGAGCTTGCCTATGTCATGGAGGAGCCCACCCATGAATGCCTCCTCCGGGTCCACTATGCCTGTTCGTTTGGCAATCTGTCTCGCCGCCACAGCACAGGCCAGATTGTGTTCCCAGAAGCTCCCTCGGTCCAAAATACCCTGCTCCGGGACCAGACTGTCCATTATCTTGAGGCCCAGGGCGAGATTTCTTATTTCAGCCAGACCGAGGAGCCTCACAGCGTGATGCACTGTTGTGACTGGCTCGGCTAATGCGAAAAGTGCCGAATTCACCAGTCTCAGGACCCTAGCGGCCAAGGCCGGGTCCAAGGATATCACTTCCGCAACCTCCTTGGTGGAAGACTCCTCCCTGTGAATGAGGTTCAGTATCCTTTGCACTACCCAGGGGAGGGCGGGAAGCTGGTCTATGAGCTGGGTTATGCTCTCTATTATCTCCTCGTCCACACCATCTGCGGGAAAATCCGCGGTCTCTATGCTTATGGAAGAGGTCTCTTCCAGTGACTCCTCCCTGGCGAGCCCCTTTATGAGCCTCTGAGCCTCGGCAAGAGTCTTGGGCCTCGCAACAATCCTAGCGACCTTCTCCACTTCTCTCATCTGGGAGGGACTGGTTTCCTCCTTCTCTATCATGAGAATGAGCTGTATCCAGGGATAGTGTTTGTGGACCCATAGGAGATGCTCGGCCCCGAGAGAGTTCGGCCCGGAACTGTGTGCCAGAACCGCCTCGGTGTCGTTTCTTCCTAGGAGGATCCTGAGATCCGACCTAGTCGAGGCAAAACTGACCACCGAGCCCAAATGAGCTGCTGCGCTCTTGAACAACCTCCTCACTGGTTCTTTGTCGGTCACGACCACTATGCGAGATTTTCCCATCGGGGCCTCCCGGCCTTCTTCAAGCAGCCCTACTCTTGAATATCTCTTCCAGCTTCTTGGATAGCACCTCCTCCGTGAAGGGCTTGACGATGTAATTGCTCACCCCTGCCTGTATGGCTGTGAGGATATTCTCCTTCTTGGCCTCTGCTGTCACCATGAGAAACGGGATGGTCTTGAGCTCCTCATCCGCCCGGACCGCTTTCAGAAGATCCAGGCCCGTCATCACCGGCATGTTCCAATCGCATATGATGAGCTGGTAAGAGGCTTGCTTTAGCATCTTCAGTGCAGACTGTCCGTCTTCTGCCTCGTCGATGTTTCTGTAGCCTAGCTTCTTCAAGATACCTCTGACTATTCTCCTCATGGTTGAGAAATCGTCCACGACCAATATCCTGGCATTGAGATCCGGCATCTCGCACTCCTCCCGTTTTCCGTTCTATTCTTTTTTTCGGTAAGCCTCACTTTTCGCATTTGAGACAAGCCTCCACGAAAAAGGGGCCGTCATCCGTATCAAAGGGAACGACTATCACTGGAAAATCCGTTATGTGGACTATCTTGTGGTCCTTTCCTGAGACTATCGATGGTATTGCCATCTCGAATGAATAGCCCTTGTTCTCCAGTTCAGCCCTGGCACCTCCGGAGATCATGTTGGTGATCTCGCCCACGGCATCTATGATGTCCTGCTCCAGGTCCTGAATGTCTTCTCCAAGCATGTTGGAGACTATCTTCTCAATGCATCCCCTGGAGAAGCTCACTGCGAATGAACCCTTGGCCTCTTTTCCAGCGAGCCCTATGATGCCCGTGACCTCTCCGTAGGAGCGGTTTCCGTTCTTGAGGTGGGGCTTTTGGGGCTTTGGGTTCACTCCTCCCATGGTGCTCAAGACATTTATGGTCGCGTTGATGAATGGGTTGATGAACTCTACATTCATTCCTACCTCCTCCAGATATTGTTTCTCAAGCAGCTCCCCTGCTTCCAATCCCTTCCTTTGGCTCTCCTGCCATCCTGAGGGCCTCTATCCCTATGGCCTCTATGGGGAGGACCTTCTCCGCTGCGCCCAACTCTATGGCCTCCCTGGGCATTCCGAAAACCACGCATGTCTCCTCGTCCTGGGCTATGGTTCGGGCTCCTGCCTGTCTCATGGCCAGGAGGCCTCGAGCCCCGTCTGCGCCCATCCCTGTTAGGAGCACCCCCACAGCATTGGGACCAGCTTCCCTGGCTACTGAGTGAAAAAGCACATCCACAGAGGGTCTCTGGTAGTGCACCCTAGGACCCATGCGAATCTGCACCATGTATCGCGCCCCGCTCCTCTGGAGAATCATGTGGAAATTTCCCGGAGCGATGAGGGCCTTCCCTGGGGTCACGAGCTCCCCATCAGAGGCCTCTGTCACCTTTATCTTGCAGATCTCGTCGAGCCTCTTGGCAAAGGCGGATGTGAATTGTGCCGGCATGTGCTGCACGATCACTATCCCTGGAGCATCCGGTGGCATTGGTTCCAGGACCCTCTTTATGGCCTCGGTCCCTCCCGTCGAGGCTCCTATGGCTATGACCTTGTCGGTCGTGAAACGGAGGCCTGTCAAGTCCTTGGATGCTGGTAGATCTCGGCCACCTGGGTGTTGTCTTCTGAGGCTGCCCTTGCTTTTTGCAGCCGCCACAACTTTCTCGATGAGGAGGTCTCCCAGCTCCTTGACCGAGTAAGAGGACCCTGGCTTGGGCACCACCTCCACAGCTCCTGCCTCCAATGCCTCCATGGCCAGCTGGCTCCCTTTGGGCGTGAGAGAGCTCACTATTATCACTGGAAGGGGATAGTAGCGCATGAGCTTCTTGAGGAAGGTTATCCCGTCCATCCTCGGCATCTCCACATCCAAGGTCACGACATCGGGCTCGAGCGCCACTATCTTGTCCCTCGCCACATAGGGATCCGGGGCAGTCCCCACCACTTCTATCCCTGAGGCCCTTGATAGCTCCTCGGAAAGGAGCTTCCTCACTATGGCCGAATCGTCCACGACCAGGACCCTTATGGGACCTCCTTGGGGGGAGCTACGGTTCTCTTCGTGCCTCTCCTCCACAGGTCTTGCCTCCTTTCACTGGCCTGTCCTCATCCATCTGATTTCCCCCAGGATCATGAGACCTTCGAGATCCAATGCCACTCCAGCGGATGGTTCCCAGCTCAGAGCTTCCTGGGCCTCTCTCGGAAGAGACATTCGGGTGGTTGCCTTGGGATCCAGCCGCTCCAGGAGTCCGCCCCCCACTATGTTGGTCACCTCAAGCAGAACATCCCTCACCTCCTCATCTCGCAGTTCCTCTCTCGGTCTTCCCAGGAAGGAGGATGCCATCTCACCTACCACCTCTTCGGGAAAATGAAGCCTCATGCGGCCCGTGAAATCTCCGCTGAAATCCAGCTCCGTCACGTGCCATTGGTGATACGGTGGCCTCTCGGGAGGGGCCGCCTTCACCGGAACGGGGCAAAGAAAACACATGGTCTCCAAGACCTCAGAAATCGCTTCCCTCAATGCTCGTAACGTTTCCACGGGCAAACTCCTTTCCCATGATTGTCTCCAGGACCTTCCTTATGGTCTCGGGTTGGAATGGTTTCTTCACATGAGCCTTGGCACCGAGGGATGCCGCCCTCGCCACTATCTCCTTGCGGGACTCGGTTGTGATCAGGACAACCGGGATCTTTCCCAACATATCGTCCTCCTTGAGCCTTTCCAAAAGCTCCATGCCGTCCATCCCTGGCATGTGGATGTCCGTCAGGATGACATCCACCCACTCCCTGGAGAGGATCTCCAGGGCCTCGATTCCGTCTGATGCCTCCATGCACTGGCTCACATCTGCCCCGGAAAGGAGCAATATCTTTTTGACCACAGATCTCATGGCCGCCGAGTCATCCACTATGAGAGCTCTTATTCCCATTTTCATGCCCTCCCTTCTGAGGGAAGGTTTAGAAGGCTCCTCGCCCTTTCCAATTCGCACCAAAAAGCTGACAAGCAGGCATCCAGCTTCTTGGGAGACCATCCCAAGGACTGGACAAGATCCTGGGAGGGACGACTCGCCAAACCCCTTGTCCCTGCACCTATACCCAGTTGCACGCACATGACATTTGCCAAATGGACCAAACACACAGCCAGGGGATCCCTTTCAGGGCTCACTGATTCGTGGTGCTTCAGGATCACCAGCACTATGCTCTGGGGTAGATTCCATCTCTGGGCAAGTTGCGCCCCGATTTGCGCATGATCCACCCCCAGAACAGCCCTCTCCGCCTCTATGGCCGATTGTCCCTCCTCGTCCACCATTCTGGATATCTCCCAATATTGCTCCCCCGCATATTCGTTGAGAACCAGCTTCCCCACATCGTGGAGGATGGCACCCGTGAAGACCGCGTGGTCCTCGGGAAAGTTGAGTTCCTTGAGAAGGCTCTGGGACAGAGTGGCACACGCCACAGAGTGATCCAGGAGCTCACCCCTCTCAAGACCATAGCCAGGAAGCGGGTCCTTGAGCAAATCCAGGGCACCGAAAGCCACAATCAACCTCATCATCGCCTGACTGCCGAGGATTATCATGGCCTGCTGGAGGGACTCCACCCTTCTCTTGAGGCCGAAGAGGGCTGAATTGCAGACCTGCAAGAGCCTCATGGTGATAACGGGATCGTATCTCACCACTTCCATGATCCTCGATGCCGGGATATCGGGATCCTCAAGGAGATGCAACACCTTCACCACCACCTGAGGAAACGGCCTTATCCTGTCCATGGTGTCGAGTATCTTGTCATTGAGGCTCATAGCTCCCTCATCTCCCTGCCTGGAGACTTGACAAGTGTCCGCCCCGTGGCAAGCTCGAGAAACACGGTTCTGTTGATCCTGCCCCCTACGTCCTCGGCATCCACCAGGACATTGTTCTTCCACAGGATCTTTCTAGCCATGGCATAGTTTCTCTTCCCTATGTTGAAATATCCCGAGTCATCGAGTACCTGAGCCCCTCCCACGAGCACTACCTTAGCCCTTCTTTTCTCCAGGCCGAGCCCGTACGCGGTCTTAAAGAGGAGGGGTATGCCCGTGTCCGCAAACATGGCAGGCTTCTCGGCCGCCTTGTGGGGATCCAGGGAGGAGTCGGGGAGCATGTAGTGGAGTATCCCCCCGACCCTGGCCTCAGGGTCATATATCACGACCCCGATGCAGCTTCCCAAGGAATAGGTTACGAGGACCTCGTTGATGTCATCGCTCACTTGCATTTCCGCAATGCCCACGATTCTCTGTCTCATGTCTACAGCTTCCTGTAGATGGCAGGTTTTATGTACCTGAGATTGGAGATGGCCCCGTTTATGCTCTCAGCGTGTCCCACCAGGAGATATCCGCCCCTGACCAGGGGTTCCACAACCCTCTCCAAGACACGGCGCTGGGTCTCCCTGTCGAAGTAGATGAGGACATTTCTGCAGAAGACAATGTCCACATCCTCGTCCAGAGGAGCCGGATCCAGGAGATTGTGCCTTTGAAAGACTACCCGCTGCCTCACCTCTCGCTTCACCTTCATGGTTCCATCCCAAGGGCCAGTCCCCTTGAGGAAAAACCTCCTCCTCAGCTCTTGGGGGACCTCCGAGATCTTCTCCATGGAGTAAATGCCTTTGGATGCCTTCTCCAGAGCCCTTGTGGAAATGTCGGTTGCCAGAACCCTGAGGTCCAGTTCCGGGATAGAGGAAAGATTCATCATGGCATGCATGACTATGGAATAGGGCTCCTCGCCCGTAGCGCAAGCTGCACTCCATATCCTGAGCCTGGGGCCCCTCACGCCCCTTGCCACTTGCTCCTTGAAGCCTGGGTAGAACTCCTCCTCGAGGAACTTGAAGTGAGCCTCTTCCCTGAAGAAGCGGCTCAAGTTCGTGGTTATGTGATCGAGCATCTTGATCAGCTCTTGGCCTGTGGGATCAGAGCACAGGTAGCGGTAGTAATCCCCGAAGCTACCGAAGCCGAGCTCCCTTATCCTCTTGGAAAGCCTCGCTCTCAAGAGCTCTCTTTTGCCCCTGTGGAGATTTATTCCGCAGGTCTCATAGACCAATTTGCTGAGTCTCGAGAATTCCTGGTCCGTGAGCTCCAGGGGAGAAAGACCAGATGTGACCTCCGCTTTCTGCATCCAGCCTCTCACCATGATCTCTTCCTCTCCTCCCTCCTCTTCCCCCTCGGGGAACATGCCCTCAAAAGTTAATATCGGATCCTTTTCCGGAAACTTTAGCCCCGAAATGCCCCTTCCATATCCGAGCCCGAGGGTACGGGTGAGCCAACCTCGATTGGTCTCCAAAGTCCTTGATTTTGGGGGCTTAAGCCCCAAAGGCCCGCTGGACCCTTCCATATTCCCATTGGAGCCGAAACCAAATGAGAGACCGACAATTGAAGTCTCTTTTGCAAGGTCCGTGAGATAGCTCGCATCTCTCAGGTGGATTTGGGCGAAGCCACCCAGTTGACCAGATCCCCTCGAGTGGCTTATAATTTCGATGAAAAGACTTCCATTACCTCGGAGAGAAGATGGCACGGGTTACAATAGAGGATTGCGTGGTCCACATCCCCAATCGTTTCCTTTTGGTCCAGACAGCTGTAAAGAGGGCGAGGCAGATCATGGAGGGGGCTAGGCCCCTCGTCGCATCTAAGAACAGGCCCACTGTCTTGGCATTGAGGGAGATAGCGGCCCAGAAGGTCAAGCCCGTGATAGATCCCACTATGCCTTTGGAGAAAAGGGTCCCTCCTCCTCAGCCTGTGGAGGAAGAAGAGGAGATCCTGGATGCCGCCATCGAGGAAGTGGGGATCGAGGATCTCCATTATGGAAGGTCCCTGAGCGACCTAAGGGAGATAGAGGGACTTCCGGAGGACGGCTTCCACGAGATTGGGGAAGAGGGGGAGTGGGAGGAAACGGAAGAAGAGGAGGAGTGAGGCGAGGCGAGCAGCGGGCCCGAGGTATTCCTCGGGCTTTTTGCTTTTTTCCCGAAGCTGGCCTCGGAAGACGGGGCTCCTCTCAAAAGCCTGGCCCTCCGATTCTCCGGATGCAGAATTCATGGTGCAATTGGAGTGGATGACCGTCATGGTGCCCAGCTGGTCTCACCATATGGAGAAGATTCTACCCCTTGTCACCAAGCCCACCAGGTATCTGGGAGGAGAAATCGGCTCGGTTCGAAAGGACCTGACCAAGGTGGGGTTGAAAATTGCCCTGGCCTTCCCCGACACGTACGAGCTGGGGATGTCCCATCTGGGATTCAGGATCATATACGGTGTTCTCAATGTTGTTGAGGAAGTGGCGGCTGAGAGGTTCTTCGTGCCGTGGCCGGACATGGAAATGGAGATGGTCAAGAGAGGAATACCCCTTCTCTCCCAGGAGTCAAAGGCGCCACTCAATTTTTTCGATGTGATAGCCTTTTCAATCCCGTACGAGATGGGCTATAGCAACGTGCTCCACATCCTGAAGATGGGGGGGATCCCGCTTCTCGCCTCGGAGCGGAAGGGGCCTTTCCCCTTGGTCATAGCTGGAGGCCCCTTTGCTTCCAACCCAGAGCCCATGGCCATGTTCCTGGATGCTGTGGTATTGGGCGATGGGGAGGAGGTCGCATTGGAGTTAGTGGAGGTGCTCCTCGAGGCCAAAAGGAAAAAATGGGCCAAGAAGGAGATCCTGGAGGCCCTGTCCCAAATCGAAGGGGTATACGTCCCCTCTTTTTTCCAGCCCGTTTACTGCGAGGATGGGACCTTGGAGGCCATCTCTCCCCTTGTCCCAGGATACCAGAGAGTGAGAAGAAGGATTGTCCCAAGACTTCCCTCTTCGTATCCCGAAGGCACCTCTATGGTCCCTCACATGGAGATAGTTCACGACAGGGCAACAGTGGAGATCGCTCGAGGTTGCACCAGGGGATGCAGATTTTGCCAAGCAGGATTCATTTACAGACCCGTCAGGGAGAGACCCCTGGAAGAGGTCTGCCAGCTCGCCTCCACGATCCTTCAGAGGACGGGCTACGAAGAGCTCTCTCTCCTGTCTCTGAGCTCCGGGGACTATAGCAGGATAGAGCAATTGGTGGAGGCTCTTTCAGCCATCCACTCCGGGGCCAAGATAGCTCTCTCATTCCCTTCTCTGAGAGTGGGGAGCATCTCGGACAGGGTGCTTTCCATGATAAGGGAGGTGAGAAAGACGGGAATAACCATTGCCCCTGAGGCTGGGACAGAGAGGCTGAGGAGAGTGATAAACAAGGATGTGACCGAGGAGGAAGTCCTGGATACCGCAGAAAGGGTGTTCGCCCAGGGATGGCTTTCTCTGAAGCTTTACTTCATGATAGGGCTTCCAACAGAAGGCGAGGAGGATCTGGCCGGTATAGTGAAGTTGTGCCAGCGAATAGTGGAGAATTGCAGGACACCAAGGGGCAGACCCAGGCTCGCTGTGGGATTGTCCACCTTTGTCCCAAAGCCTCACACCCCCTTCCAGTGGGCGACCCAGCTCTCATTGGAAGATACGAAAATGAGATTGGAATGGTTGAAGAGGGAGCTCAGGAAGATTGGGGCTCAGGTCAAATGGCAGCAGCCGGAGCTGAGCCTCCTCGAGGGAGCCTTTTCCAGGGGAGATAGGCGTCTGGGCAATGTCCTCTTGAGAGCCCACGAAAAGGGATGCAAGCTCGATGGGTGGAGCGAACATCTTCGCTTCCATCTGTGGCTGGAGGCATTCGAGGAGGAGGGGCTTCCACTCAAGGACTATGCCACAAGGGCCTTTTCCACGATTGATGTCCTCCCCTGGGATCACCTGGACATGGGGGTGGAAAAGGGCTTCCTCCTACGGGAATTGGAGAGGGCTCTGAATGGTGAGAGGACAGAGGATTGCAGGTGGGGGGAATGTGCTGCTTGTGGGGCTTGTAAAGAGGGTCTCCCTGACCATGTCCTGGCCTCGGAAAGAGAGGCGAGGCTTTTCCCAGGGATGAGGGCCTTTTGGGATACACACCAGAGGATGAAATCCAAAGAGGTGAGGAGGAGATTTCGCCTGAGATACGCGAAAATGGGCCCCGCCAGGTTCCTGGGGCACCTCGAGCTGGCCAGTGCCGTGATGAGGGCCATGAGGAGGGCCAGGATTCCCATGGCCTTCACAGAGGGTCATCATCCCATGCCCAAGGTGGATTTGGGACCAGGCCTTCCCCTGGGGGTCCAGAGCCAGGCCGAGTTCATGGAAGTGGAGACAAGATGGTGGATAGACCCTGCGGAGACCATGAGACTCCTCAACCGGGAGCTCCCGGAGGGAGTCGTTGTGATGGAATGCCAAGAGGTTCCCATCGATGCTCCATCCGTTTTCAGGGGGAAGGCAAGGGTGACCTTTGAGGTGGAGATCCCAGAAGGGATGGGATTGGAGGACGGAGCCCTGGAGTCCAGGTTGAACAGGTTCCTGGATTCGAAGACGTGGGTTATAAATAGGAAGGCTAAGGACGGAGGGGCTGAGAAGAGGGTGGACTTGAGGAAGTTTGTCCTCGGGGGGGAGCTCAAGGGGAAGGGGAGTTTGGTCCTCCATGTGGAATATAATCCCAGTGGGGGGTTCAGGTTGCTCGAGCTCATATCCGCGGTGCTCGGAGTGGAGGAGAGTAGGGCCCGAAGCTTGGAGATAGTGAAAAAGGAGGTGGAGTTAACGGACTCGATTTCCTCGAGTAAGGATGCCCTTCCTGACCTAGGAGAGGAGAGGAGGAAGGACCATGTCCTCGGAGCTTGTGGTCAACGTGACCTCGGGAGAGACTAGGGTCGCCCTCCTTGAGCACGGGACCCTGGCTGAGCTTTATGTGGAGAGGCAATCGGAAAGGAGCCTCGTCGGGAACATATACCTGGGACAAGTGGCCAAGATCCTTCCGGGCATGCAAGCGTGCTTCGTGGACATAGGTTTACCAAAAGCGGCCTTCCTTTACGTGGACGATGTCTGGGATCACGCCAGGGAATTCGGAGAGCTTCTGGGAATAGAGGGATTCGAGGCCACGGAGGAGGACTCGGTCAGCACGCCCCGGGTGACGCCTTCCAGGAACATCGAGGATCTCTTGGTGGAAGGCCAGCAGATCATGGTGCAGGTGGCAAAGGACCCCATGGGCGGGAAAGGAGCGAGGGTGACGACCCACGTGTCCCTCCCCGGGAGGAACCTGGTGCTTCTTCCCACCATGACCCAGCTCGGGGTTTCGAGACGCATAGTCTCCGAGGAGGAGAGGGCCAGGCTGAGGGAAATTCTCAAGAGGACGAGGATCCAGCCATACGGGTGGATCGCCCGCACAGCGAGCGAGGGGGCCAAGGAGGAGGAGATAAAGGCCGAGATGGACTTCCTGGTGAGGCTTTGGGAGTCCATCAAGAGGAATGCGGACAGGGGTCCTGTGCCAAGGCTCCTCTATGCCGAGCTGGACATAACCCTCAGGGCAGTGAGGGACCTGATGGTGGGAGAGGTGGACAAGCTCATCATCGATTCCCCATCTGAATACAGAAGGATACTGGCCTTCCTGGATGCCAATCTTCCCAGATACAATCAAAAAATTCAGCTCTACGAGGGCGACGAACCCATCTTCGACGCGTTCCACATCGAGATGGAGATATCCAGGGCCCTGGAAAAGAAGATCTGGCTCAAGTCAGGGGGTTATATCCTCATAGAGGAGACCGAGGCTCTCACGACCATAGATGTCAATTCGGGCAGATACGTTGGAAAACACAATGTCGAGGAGACCATCCTGAAGATCAACCTGGAGGCGGCGAAGGAGATAGCGTACCAGATCAGGCTCAGAAATCTGGGTGGCATAATCATAATCGATTTCATAGACATGGAGAGGGAATCGAGCCGGGAACTGGTGCTCCAGGCCCTGAAAGACGCCCTGCGGAAGGACCGAAGCCCCACCACAGTGCTCAAGATGTCGGAATTGGGCCTCGTGCAGATGACCAGAAAGAGGGTCAAGGAAGGCGTGGGAAAGCAGTTGAGGGAACCATGTCCCCATTGCGATGGGCAGGGTTGGGTTCGCTCCACCGCGACCCTCTGTTACGAGGCCCTGAGGGAAATTCAGAGGGAGATAGCCCATTGTGGGGTACTGGGGGGCGATGTCCACGTTGAGGTCCACCCAGAGGTGGCCCACATGCTCTGCGAGGAAGAGAGATCCGGCTTGGAGGAGCTGGAAAGGAGGTTCCAGCGGAAGATCTTGATCAAGCCCAATCCCAAGCTCCACAGGGATCAGGTGGAGGTGACCACACACTGAAGAAGGCGGGAGGGGTGCCCATCCTGGAAGATTTTCACTCGAGGGCCCCGCGGAGAATCTCCATTAAGTCATCGGGGATGGCTATGGCCCTCAGCCCTCCTCCCTCGAGGACCTCGACGCAGATTCTCCTCTCGCTTCCCTCGGCCACGAGCCTTCCCTCCGAGACGGTAGATATTGCATGGCCCAGCTCCAGAGTTTTGGAGCCCACCTCTTTGAGAGAGGTGCGGATCTGGATCCTTTCATGATACCTTGCAGGGGAAATGTATCTGCAGCTTGTTGCCGCAAGCCCGAATACGATCCTCCTCGCTCTCAGGATCTCCCCCAGAGGGATTCCCAGTGCCTCGAAGAAAAGGTGGGACGAGGCGTCCATCCACTCGTAGTACCTGGGATAGAACACTATCCCAAGGGGGTCCAGGTCACCCCACATCACCTTCCGCTCCCATATGTGGACCTTCACTTCTAAGCTCCCTCCAAGGAAATCGATCAACTCGCTTCGACGAGAGTCTTTCTGGCACCACCGCTTCAGTCGGGCCCCAATCCCTGGGCCTTTCTCAGAGCCCCTCTTTCCTCTTTCTCCTCTTCCTCTTCATTTCCATCTCCGTGGACACTTCCTCAGGTCTTCCGAAGTAGATACAGTGGGCCATGCATATATTGTCAGCGCATGCTGGGTAGAGCCCATGGTCCACTCTCTCGAAGCACATATCGCACTTGGAGGCCTTCCCAAGCTTGGGATCCATTTTCACGGCATCATAGGGGCATGCCTCTTCGCAGATCCCACAGCCCGTGCACTTTTCTTTGTCCAGGATCACGATGCCATCTTCCCTCTGCCAGATGGCCTTCTCCGGGCAAGATCTCTGGCAGGGAGGATCATCACAATGGCGGCAAACCGTCACCCTGTACTGGAAATGAGCCTCCTCTCCGGAAAGCCTCGGTCCATCCTCCCAAACCCAGAGAAAGGGGCCTTCCTGGAATTCCCTCTCCTGCTGGCACGCTACTTCGCATGCCCTACAGCCCCAGCAAGCCTCCTCGTCTATGAAGAGTCCGTACGGTCTCCGGATCATTCTGGCCTCCCCGTTTTCTCCCAAGGACTCACACGGCAAAGGAGAGTCCTCACCGGTGTTGCACCCATGGCTGGGTCGCAGTGGTCGAAATCATTGGACGTGAGCATGTTGATGTTGGACCTCTCCCAACCGTGGGATGGGTCCTCCTCTTCCGGAAACCACCAACCGTGTTCTGCGCTCACGATCCTAGGGTCCATCCCCTCGAATAGCCTAGCCTTGAAGATGGCCTTTCCCCTTGGGGATTGAACCAGGACCAGATCTCCTTCTCTGATCCCCTCCTTGGACGCTGCATCGGGGTGAATCTCCAAAATGGGTTCGGGATGGAGCCTTCGGAGGGGCCGAATTTGCCTGTTTTCAGTGTGAAAGAACCCGGGAAGCCTCCTTCCTGTGATCAGTATATAGGGAAAGCTCCGGTAGAGCTCCGGGGTGCTCACGGGACTCTCAGGGGGCTCCCTGTGCTGGGGAAGGGGATCGTGACCCCATTTTTCCAAAAGGGTAGAGTAGATCTCGAACTTGCGGGTGGGGGTGGAAAATCCCCTCCTCTCGTATTTCCTGTACACCACTTCTCCCCTCAAATCCTCTCCCCTATCTCGAAATTCCCTCCACGTCATGCCCATCGGTTCCAGGATCCAGTCCAAGGCTCCTTCGAACCTGGGCCACCAATGGTCCCCTTGGCCCACTCTGTGAGCCAGGTCGTTCAGGATCTCGTGGTCCGACCTCGCCTCTCCCACTTGCACCACCTTTCGTCTCGGGAGGATGTAACCGTGCCTCTTCCAGAAATCCCCTATGTAGTCCATCTCGAGCCAGGTGGCAGCGGGCAACACTATATCCGCAAGCTCCGCTGTAGGGGTCATGAAGAAATCGCATACCGCCATGAACTCCACCTTTTCCAGGGCCCTTCTGACCTGCATGGCATTCGCTCTCGTGAGAAGCGGATTGGAGCTTATGAAGAAGAGCATCTTTACGGGGTAAGGTCTCTCTTCCAAGATGGCCTCCCAGACAAACCTGGGATTTATGATGGCGAAATTGGCGGCGAGTCGAAATCTGTCTCCTCCCAATCGCTTGGCCCTCTGTTCCTCAGGAAGCATCCTATGGGCTCCGAATTCACTCACGGTCCTTATCTTGGGGGGTGTATACAGGACTTGGCCTCCCGGGACATCTATGTTACCTGTCATGGCCAAAAGAGCCAGAAGTGCCCTGTTGGCATCGGAAGAAGTGTTTTGTTGCTCTATGGCCACACCCCATTGGATCACAGCGGGTTTGGATGTGGCAAAAAGCCTTGCAGCCTCGACCATCTTGTCCCGCGGCACCCAAGTTATTTCCTCCACTCTCTCGGGCGTGTAAGGCTCTATCCTCTCCAGGAAAGGGTTCCATCCGTGCACGTAATTCTCCACGAACTCTTTGTCGTACAACCCTTCCCGTACTATGACCCTCGCCATGCCCAAAGCCAATGCCACATCGGTCCCGGGTCTCAGCCTGAGCCATATGTCAGCTCTTGCCGCTATCCGAGTGAGTCTCGGGTCTACAGCGATCAGTCTGGCCCCAGCATCCAGGGCCTGGGAGAACCTCTCCCCCTTGTACTCGTCCGGATTGCTTATCACTATGTTGTTTCCCCAAACCATGATACAAGCCGGATGGTTGTCATAGTCCGCAACAGGAATCGATCCGCAAGTGACAATGCTCGCCGCTATCCTCGGGCCGTAGCAGAAATGTCCGGCAGTGAGCACATTCGGTGTGCCCAAAAGGTTAGCGAACCTGTAGATCACTGCCTCGTTCTCCCTCCCGGTTCCGTAACCAAGGACAATGGATTCAGCACCGCAAGTCCTCTTATAGTGAAGGATCTTCTCCGCGATGGTATCCAGGGCCTCGTCCCAGGAAATCCTCTCCCACTTTCCACTTCCTTTGGGCCCGATCCTCCTTTTGGGATGGAGGAGCCTTTCTGGGTGATAGAGGAGCTTTATGGAGGCAAGCCCTTTGCTGCAGAGGGTTCCCCTGTTTATGGGACAGTCTGGATCTCCGAGGATCTTCCTCACTACCCCATCTTTCAAGAGCACTATTACTCCACAGCCGCCGTGGCACATTCTGCAGTGGCTCTTGACTGCCTGGTCATAGCCCCTAAATTCCATCTCCCTTTCCACATTGGAATATCTGAATCCCTCCATCTCTCCCCCCAATATTCCATGAGGCCCCGGGGCCCACAAATCTCGAAACGTACTTGCGCCTTGGGATCCCTGAGGACCTTAGCCGCGAAGCTACTTCCCTGTCAAGGCCTCTGGAATTTTCCGGCCCATGGCCGCCTCTTGGATTTACAGCCGAAAGATTGCGGGAAGCACTCATCATCACTGCGGGAGCAAAGTGCTCCATCACGTTCTTTTCCCACCCCCAAGATAGGAGATTGACAAATTCATCCGGCTTTGGTTCCATAGCCATATCTGGAGCCGGTTGTCCCATGGAGACTTCATAAGCGACTGAGGCGAGGACGGAGGTGATGAGATGAAGCTTTCTACCAGGGGAAGATATGGGGTGAGAGCGGTTTTCGATATCGCCTATTACAGCGGCGGGCAACCCGTGCAGATCAAGTCCATTGCTGACAGGCAGGAGATACCAGTCAGGTACCTGGAGCAGATTCTCAACAGGCTGAGAAGGGCAGGAATAGTCAACACCATAAGAGGGCCAAAGGGTGGGTACTACTTGGGAAAGAGTCCATCGGAGATAACCGTGGCTGACGTTGTGAGGGCGGCAGAAGGGCCCCTCAGTTTAGTGAGGTGCAGGGAAAGCCGTCGTAAGGATCAGGAGTGCCACAGGGCGCCTACCTGTGTAGCCAAACCCATCTGGGACGAAGCGAGCAAGAGGCTCACGGAGTACCTGGCATCCATAACCATAGAGGATATGTGCTCCAAGGCAAAGACAATGGGCTTGTGAAAAAAGTCTGTTCTGAATTTGGGATTCAATTTCTGTCTCAAGACAACATTTGACGGAGGAGGATGGAAGTTGGAGCGAAGGCAAACAGACGTTTCCCTGAAGGAGTTAGTGAGGATAATTGCTTGTGCTCTAGTTGACAAGCCAGAGGATGTGAACATAACGGAAGTCTCTGGCGGCACCACATCGGTGATAGAGGTGAGAGTGGCCAAAGAGGATGTCGGAAAAATCATAGGCAGACAGGGTCACACTGCCAATGCCATAAGGACAATCCTCAATGGAGTGGCGGCCAAACTCAAAAAGAGGGTGGTCCTGGAGATAATAGAGTGAGAGCTGGGAAAAGCCCCCTGGCCTTTCGCGGAAGTCGGACCGAGAATCTGGAAGGCCCCGGAAGGAGGAGCGAGAAAGGGCCGTGGGGCAGGGCCAGGGCCAAAAGGCAAGATCCACGAGGGTCTTTCAAAGCTGTTTCAGGAGATCTCGGAGAGCATCTCGCGTGCTCGGGAAAGCGAGTTCATCCCAGGGGATCTCTTCGGGCAAGAAGGCCCTGACTTCGAGGGTCTCGTCTCCTGCCATGGGCTCTCCTCGAACAACCTCAGCCCTGTACACGATCACTATCACCGGTCTTCCCGGGTAGGAATACGCATTTAGGAGGGAGATGGGCCGGACGACCAAGTTGGTCTCTTCCAGTGTCTCCCGCACAGCAGCGGCCTCGAGAGTCTCGCCACGGTCCACGAATCCTCCCGGGAAGACCCATTTCCCGTACCCCGGCTCTATGGCCCTCCTCAGGAGGAGAATCTTGCCTTTTATCAGGGTCAAGGTTCCCACGGCCACCTTGGAATCCAGGTAAAAGATGAAACCACAGACCTTGCACACCAGGCGCTCTGGCTCATTTGGTTTGAGGGAGCGAGGTTCGAGCTCGCCGCCACACTTGGGGCAGTACCTGTAGCCAGGATCCAAAGGATGGAATTCTTCAGCTGAACTCCTCATCTCCTCTCTCCAAAGAGTGATTCGCGAACATCCAGCCCTTATCGTTCTCCAAAACCCATAATCCCCAAGCCCCTGAACGTTTCTCTATGTTCCGACTCGAGCCGAAGCCTGATCTCGAACCGAAAATCACAGTGTCTTTGGGGAAGGCCCCCTTTGACCCCATCTCGCCCTTGAGTAGCCACGGATCTCTCCTCATGGTGAACAGCGCTGGCTTGCCTGGCTCTGTCCCCCCGACTGTTTCCAATAGAAGAGTCTCTTCCATTGCTCGAGTCTTTGGCCGTGGGATTTGGCTACGAATATCTTCCTCCCCTTCGAGTCCCTTTCAGCGAGATACATGGCTGTGGCCAAGGTCATGGGGGTGGGGAGAAATAGCTGAACCTGCCTGGGCTTCAAGCCACTTGCCTTGAGTCTCTGAGCGAGAAGGTCCATCTGCTGGATTGTGCAGCCAGGAAACCCCGCCATGAGATACGGAACCAAGAAGAATCTCTTCCTCTCCCTTCTACAGATATCCGAGAAGATCTCCTGGAATTCCAGGAACTTGTCCCATGAGGGCTTCCGCATCAGAGAGAGCACCTCTTGGCTTGCATGCTCCGGGGCCACCTTCAGATGGCCCGAGACATGATGCTTGACAAGTTGTTCCAGGAAGTCCCTGTCCTTCAACGCTAGGTCGTGACGAATGCCGCTCGAGACGAAGACGTGTCTCACCCCTGGAAGCCTTCTCACCTCCTCGAGAAGAGAGGAGAATCTCCCGTGGTCCGTGGAAAGAGAGGGGCAAATATCCGGAAAAAGACAAGATACCCTCTTGCACCTTCGGCTCCTGTGGCCAGAGGTGCATGAGAGGCCGTACATGTTGGCAGTGGGGCCCCCTAGGTCGCTTATGGTGCCCCGAAAATCTCGGGAACAGGCCATTCTCATTGCCTCTTCCTTGACAGAATCCACGGACCGGCTCTGGATAGCCCTTCCTTGATGAAGGCCTATGGAACAGAAGCTGCACCCTCCAGCGCATCCTCTCACGATCGTTATGGAGTCCCTTATCATGGTGTGAGCCGGGATCTCTCCTCTGTAGCGAGGATGGGGCTTCCTGGAAAATGGGAGGGAGTATATGGAATCGAGTTCGGCCTCGGTGAGGGGCTCGGATGGGGGAAAGATGACGAGGGTCTTGCCAGCTGCCCTCTGGAGGATCGTCTTCCTCATCCAGGGCTGAGATTCCCTCTCCAAAAGGAGTGTCATCTGAAGCAACGCTTCGGGAGACTCCTCTATGAACTCATGGTCTGGTAGCCACAAGGCCCCCTCATAGGACCTTCCCCCGAAGGATTTTTTCCCGAAGTACATGGCAGTGCCGGGGATCCCTTCGAGATCTTCCCCTTCCTCAAGCCTCCTGCATATCTCACCGACTGCTCTCTCCCCCATCCCGTAAACCAGGATAGTGGCCTTGGAGTCTATCAAGACCGATTTCCGAATCTTGTTGCTCCAGAAATCGTAGTGGCTCAGTCTTCTGAGGCTCGCTTCGACCCCTCCCAATACTATGGGCACCCCAGGCATCGCCTCCCTCACCCTATTGGCATATACCAAAAGGGCCCTGTCTGGCCTGGCTCCAGCCTTGCCGCCCTCGGTGTAGTGATCCTCCCTCCTGGGCTTCCCCAAAGACGTGTAGTGGCTCACCATGGAATCCATGGCCCCCGATGTGACCCCCACAAAGAGCCTGGGTGTGCCCATGGCCAGAAAGGCCTCGGGATGGCGCCAATCGGGCTGGGGCAAGATCCCCACCTTGTATCCGAGAGATTCGAGGTAGCGGCCGATCAGGGCTGCCCCAAAGGATGGATGGTCCACATAAGCATCCCCCGTGACGAGGAGCACGTCGAGCTCCTCCCACCCAAGGGCCTCCATCTCCTCCCTGGTTGTGGGCAAAAAAGGAGCGTTCTTCTTGGTCTTCCCCTTACCCATAAAGCCATGGTATCTGGCGGCCTCCAAAGGAGTCAACCCGGAAATTCCTGGGCCCTCCTTGACGCCGTGGGTCCCCTCCACCTATACTCAGGCCCAGAGAGCGTCCATTTTCGGGCTCCGAAAGATCCCCGTCCGGAAGGTTCCCCATCGCTGAAGGGGTGAGGTCCGCAAAGAGGAGATGAACCCCAGGAGGATTTCTCGACAGATAAAGCTCGGAGATGTAACCATAGGGGGTGGTGCGCCCATCGTCGTCCAATCGATGACCAATACGGACACCAGGGATGTCCGGGCAACTGTCGAGCAGATAGAGAGGCTGCGGGAAGTGGGCTGCGAGGTGGTGCGGGTTGCGGTTCCCGACATGGATGCGGCGAGGAGGCTGGGCGAAATAAGGAAGAGAATCTCCATACCCCTCGTTGCGGATATTCACTTCGACTACAGGCTGGCTCTGGAGGCCCTGAGACAGGGGGTCGACGGCCTTCGCATAAATCCTGGCAATATCGGTGGTCCAAAGAAGGTGAGGGAGGTAGTTACCGCTGCCAGGGAGAGAAAGGTCCCCATAAGGATAGGGGTCAACTCTGGCTCCCTGGAAAAGCACATCCTGGCCAAACACGGCGGAGTGACACCCCAGGCAATGGTGGAGAGCGCTTTGTCCCACGTGAGGATCCTGGAAGAGATGGACTATAGAGAGATAAAGATCTCCCTCAAGGCCCCCGATGTCCTGCTCACATGCGAGGCTTACAGACTTCTCGCAAGGGAAGTGGATTATCCCCTCCATCTCGGAATCACCGAGGCAGGCACGGTCTTCTCCGGGACAGTCAAGTCGTCTGTGGGGTTGGGGATTCTCCTCAACGAGGGGTTGGGTGACACCATAAGGGTATCCCTCACAGCCGATCCTGTGCAGGAGGTCAGGGTAGCGTGGGCCATACTCAATGCACTGAACCTGAGAAAGAGGGGGGTTGAGCTGGTATCCTGTCCCACTTGTGGCAGGACCCAGGTGGACCTGATCCCTGTCGCAGAGGAGGTGGAAAGAAGACTCGCCCACGTGAGGGCACCCATAAAGGTGGCTGTGATGGGATGTGTCGTGAACGGACCAGGAGAGGCCAAAGATGCCGATGTGGGCATCTGTGGAGGAAAGACCCACTGGCTCCTTTTCAGAAAGGGCGAGATCGTGAGGAAGCTCAGACCCGAAGAGGCTGTGGAGGTCCTCGTCAAGGAGGTGGAAGGGGAAGAGAGGGCGAGGACAATGGGCATCTGATGGGGAAGGGGGCCCGGGGGCAAATGGCCATTCTTCCAAAGGTCGCATCCTGCGGAGGGAGAAGCAGTGGCCAAAAGGGCCAAATCGGGATTGGCCCCTCGCAGTTCCTCAGGGTGAAGGGAAACGGGGTTAAAATGAGATTGGGGGCAGATGAGGAGGACAGATGAGACTAACCCAGTTCTTTCTTCCAACGGAAAAAGAGGACCGCTCCGACGCGGTTGTGGCCAGCCACCGCTTGATGCTGAGGGCTGGGATGATAAGGCAGTTGACTTCCGGGGTCTACTCTTACCTGCCTTTGGGTCTCAGGGCCGTGAGGAAGGTAGCGCAGATAGTGAGGGAGGAGATGGACAGGGCTGGAGCGCTGGAAGTATTCCTGCCAGCACTCCAGCCCGCTGATCTGTGGAAGGAAAGCGGCCGTTGGGACCACTTCGGTCCAGAGCTAGTTCGCCTCAAAGACCGGAACCAAAGGGACTTCTGTCTCGGCCCCACTCACGAGGAGGTGGTCACGGATCTGGTGCGAAAAGAGGTGCGATCTTACAGACAGCTCCCCTTGATCCTCTACCAGATCCAGACCAAGTTCAGGGACGAGAGAAGGCCTCGCTTCGGTGTGATGAGGAGCAGGGAATTCACTATGAAGGATGCTTATAGCTTCGATGCCACGGAAGAGGGCGCGGAGTTGAGCTACATGAAGATGTACGAGGCCTATACGAGGATCTTCCAGAGGACAGGGCTGAGGTTCAGGGCAGTGGAGGCAGAGACAGGACCGATAGGTGGAAGTTTCAGCCACGAATTCATGGTCTTGGCCGACTCTGGAGAGGATGCAGTGGTGAGTTGCACGGGCTGCACCTATGCGGCCAACGTGGAGAGGGCGGAGATTGGCCATCCCAAGGGCAAGAACACTCCACCCCGTTCAACCACAGGGCCCATGAAAAAGGTCTTGACCCCTGGGATGAGGACAGTGGAGGAGGTCTGCAATTTTCTGGGGGTAGAGCCCTCGAGGCTCATAAAGACATTGATCTATGTGGCTGACGGAAGACCCATTGCGGTCCTCGTGAGGGGAGACAGGGAGGCCAATGAGGCCAAGATAAGAAGGGCCACGGGCTGTGCTGAGCTCGTGATGGCGGAGCAGGAGCTGGTGGAAAGGATCACAGGTGCCCCTATGGGCTTTGCAGGACCTGTGGGATTGAAGGGAAGGGACTTGATCGTCCTGGCTGACAGAGAGGTGATGGAAATGGTGGATGCGGTCACAGGGGCCAATGAGGGTGATCACCACTTGGTCCACGTGGATCCAAGGAGAGATTTCTCTGTGGACAGAATAGAGGACCTGAGGGTAGCTGCAGCAGGCGATCCGTGTCCTAGATGTGAGGAAGGAATGCTCCAGATATGGCGAGGCATAGAGGTGGGCCATATCTTCAAATTGGGAACCAAGTATAGCGAGGCAATGGGAGCGACATTCCAGGACGAGAAAGGCCAGGAGAGGCCCATGATCATGGGGTGCTATGGAATAGGGATAGAGAGAACAGTGGCTGCAGCCATCGAGCAGAACCATGACCAGGACGGGATAATATTCCCCATGGCCATAGCACCCTTTCAGACAATAGTATTGTGTCTCCAGCAGGAAAGAACGGACGTGAGGGATGCATCCGAAAGGGTTTACAGGGATCTCCTGGACTCCGGGATAGAAGTTCTTCTAGATGACAGGGACGAGAGGCCCGGCATAAAGTTCAAGGATGCGGATCTAATAGGCATACCTTTGAGGGTTAATGTGGGGGCCAAGAGCTTATCCCAAGGGAAAGTAGAGCTCAGACACAGGGATACAGGGCAGACAGAGCTCATAGAGATCGGGAGAATATCCCAAAGGGTTAAGGAGATCGTTCGTGATAAGACTGAACGATATCCTGGATCGTGTAGCTGAGTACGATCCCACTGCGGACCTGAAGCTCATCGAGAAGGCCTACGTCTTCTCGGCGAAGGTCCATCAGGGTCAGACCCGCCTTTCCGGAGAACCCTATCTGATACATCCATTGGCAGTTGCGGGCATCCTGGCAGATCTCAAGCTAGATGCGGGGACAGTGGCAACGGGACTTCTTCACGACGTAGTGGAGGACACCCGCACAACCCTGGAGGAAGTTAGGGAGCTTTTCGGTCCCGAGATAGCGGAACTGGTAGATGGGGTCACCAAGATCTCACGAGTGCCCTTCAGTTCCAGGGAGGAGCAGCAGGCCGAGAACTTCCGGAAGATGATCTTGGCCATCTCGAAGGATATAAGGGTCATTCTCATAAAGCTAGCGGACAGACTTCACAATATAAGGACACTCAGATTTCACACCAGGGAAAATCAGATCCGAATCGCGCAGGAAACCCTGGAGATATACGCCCCCATTGCCCACAGGCTCGGGATAATGTGGATCAAGAGGGAGCTTGAGGACGAGGCGTTTCGCTTTCTCGAACCAGAGGCATACGAGGAGATCGCCGCCAAAGTGGCTCAGGCCAAGGTGGAGAAGGAGAGGTACATACGAGAGGTGGAGGAGCTGATAAGAAAGGAACTGGAATCCCACGGGCTCAAGCCAACGGTCCAGGGCAGATTCAAGCACTATTACAGCATCTACAAGAAGATGAAGGACCAACAAATTCCCTTCGAGGAATTGTACGACCTTCTGGCCTTCAGGGTCATTGTCAGGAACAAGGCTGAATGCTACGAGGCCCTGGGTTACATTCACGCCATGTGGCCACCAATTCCCGGGAAGTTCAACGATTACATAGCCATGCCCAAGCCCAATGGGTACCAATCTCTCCACACAACGGTATTCGGCCCGGATAAGAAGAGAATGGAGGTCCAGATAAGGACCGAGAGGATGCACAGGATCGCTGAGGAAGGCATAGCCGCCCATTGGCGCTACAAGGAGGGGAGGGTGGTCCAGGACAAGGAGGACGAACGGTTGGCTTGGGTGCGGCAGCTTCTGGACTGGCAGCAGGAACTGGATGATCCCAAGGAGTTCCTGGATGTAGTGAAAGTCGAGCTCTTCCCGGATGAGGTCTACGTTCTGACTCCCAAAGGGGCAGTGGTTCAGCTCCCTAAAGGGGCGACACCGGTGGACTTCGCTTACGCCATTCACACCGAGGTCGGCCATCAGTGTGTGGGTGCGAAGGTGAACGACAAAATAGTCCCCCTCCGCTACGAGCTCCAGAGCGGGGATGTGGTGGAGATCATAACGCATCCGGACCACAAGCCCTCGAGGGACTGGCTCAAGTTCGTGAAAAGCTCCAAAGCAAGGGCCAAGATACGCCAATGGTTCAAGACAGAGGAGAGAAACAGATCCCTGGCCCTTGGAAGGGACCTGTGCGAGAAGGAGTTCAGGCGCCACGGTCTCAATTTCGCGAAGTTATTGAAGACCCCGGAGATGGAAGAGGCGGTGAGGAGCCTGAGCTTTCAGGATCTGGACGATTTGGTTGCCGCAGTGGGTTATGGAAAACTCTCGCCAAGGACCCTCCTCACTTACTTCGTTCCCCAGACCGAGGGAGAAAAGGAGGTGGAGGAGCCAAAAGTTCTTCCGCCCCTCGAGACCAAAAAGAGGAAAACCGCTGCGGTCAAAGGAGGGGTCACTGTTTACGGGGTGGACAATGTGATGGTCCATTTTGCTAGATGTTGCCAGCCCCTTCCTGGAGACAAGATCTTGGGCTTCATAACTAGAGGGAGGGGTGTGACGGTTCACACATCCGACTGTGCCAATATGCAGGCAGCTGATCCCAATAGGCTCATTCCCGTCGAATGGAATCTCGAGCACAAGGGAATCCACCCCGTGAGGGTGAGGGTCGTGTGCGCGGACAGAAAGGGCATCCTGGCAGCCATAGCCCAGACCCTGAGTCAGGCAGACATAAACATAGTCCGTGCAAGGGTCCAGACATCCATTGACAAGAAGGCTATCGGTGTCTTCGAGGTGGAGGTCAATGACCTAAAGCACCTGGAAGGGGCCCTCAAGGCCATAAGGAAATTGGAAGACGTGATAGAGGCAGAGAGGATCAAGACCTGAACTTTCCAAAAAGAAGCGGCCTGTGGTGTACCCCCTTTGTCAAGACGCTTTTTCATGATGGAAATCCCCTTCTTTTGGCCTGGGCTGCTACGTCCGATTTGCGCCTCAGGTTCTTGGCCCTGCCCTAAGCCCGCGTCTCCCAGTCGAACGCCTGATGAGGCCTCTGATGGTTGTATTGCTCCATCCACACAGTGACCGCTTCACGAAACTCTCAGATCGTCTCCCAGTCCCGTGTCCAGGTGAGCTCCACCTTCAGCCTCTGGATGAAACGTTCGGCCACCGCATTGCCAGCAGGAAGCCCCCCACAGGGGCCAACGTGTGCTCGATCCCCCAGTAGGGGCTAGATCCGTGAAGGCCCGCTTCAAAGCCTTGGGCTTGCGCTCCAGGTCCCTCTCCCCCTTGCTCTTGCCCGACCCCTGACGCGTGGACTGCTCGATACCCTCCAGGGCCACCTCACGCCACTTCTCCACCTTCTCGGGGTCCACCCCAAAACGGAAGGCCTCTTGGTCCACTGCGGACTTGCCCAATGGAAGCTCGACCACGGCCTCCTTCCGGTCATCGACGCTCCTTAGCTCAGGTCGACCACGACGCACTCCAGATGGGTCCTCTGCCTTGCTACGCTGCGCTCCGGACCGAGCTACCCCATGACCTCCACTTTTAACCTCTCATCCATGACCCCTCCTCCCGTTGGTCAAAGAGAACCTCCCTATCACGAAAGCGTCAACACCTTCAAGGGGGACAGGGTACTTCACGATAAGCGGATAACGCGGTCTGCCTGGCCCTTTGTCTTCGAACCAACGGGTCCCTGCAAAAAGAAGCCTCGGTCTTGTCTCAAGTTTTGTCCCGGGTAAAAAGGGAACGTGTGAAAGTATCCCCGGGTTATCGAGGGCTCGAGCCCCTGTGCCTGTTGGGGGGATGTGCGGGATGAGGGAATTCCGCAACCCTCCCCTTGGAGGGCCTATCCCTCTCGGGGTGGGTTAGCCAATGGGAGAAGGCCTTCTTGAAGGGGCGAGCCCTGAGATCGAGGGGACGCTCGTTCTTCCCGATGGATGCACCCTCTGGTTCCACTTTGTGTGGCAGAGCGTGCGGAGAGGGACACTTTACAACCGAGGGGTGAGGGAGGGGAAAGAAAGCTAGTCATTTGCTGTGCCAGGAAGAGATCCCATGTGGCCACAGGAGCGGGGCGGATTCTCATTGACACTCGAAAAGGTCGTATGTTATAAAAGGTTTCGTTCCGCACATGGGGATGCCAGTCACGTCAAAAATTTGTGGGTCAATGGCCTTCCCAAAGCGGCCAAGATCCCAAGCTTGATTAGCCTCGGGATCTCAAGTGGTCGTTCCAAGAAGGGGTTAGAGGGTTCGTCCTAGCCGGGAATCAGTCGGTCGATCGAGAAAAGAGGCCCCTTTGGTGGGCCTGGCCTCTTCGCAAGCGGAAGAGGCATCCATGTAACGTTCCGGAAAGGAGGAAAAGATGAGAGAGGGGCGTATCGCGGTATTTGGTGCAATTTTGTGCGGGATTGCGGCATTCTGCGTTTCGTGGGCCGAGGGGACCCAAATGGTCTCGAAGGACGGGATAGAAGCGAAGCTTAGAACTGTCTCCATCCCTTTCGTGAAGAATGAAGGTCAGGTTGAACCATCTGTTCTCTTCCACGCGAAAATCTTAGGTGGAGCTGTACTCGTAAGTCGAGACGGGACCATAGTCCACAGGTTAGTGGAAGGGGGAAAACCGCAGGCAAAGGCGGGGTCGGGAGCCATGGCCTCCTCCGAGAAGGCCAAGACCAGCTCCCCAAGGAGGGCCTTGGAAATTAGAGAGGTCTTCGTGACCGAACAGAACGAGCATTGGGCTTCGAGGATACGGCCCGTTGGAGAAGAGCCTTCGGTCACCAAAATCAGCTATTTCAGGGGCAGGAATCCATCGGGGTGGTATCCGAGCGTAGAGACATTTGATAGGGTGAATCTCGGGGAGATTTGGAACGGGATAGAGGTGAAGCTCAAGGCGCACGGAGACAATGTGGAAAAACTTTTCTACGTGAGGCCCGGAGCTGACCCGAGTCGAATAATGGTGAGGGTGGATGGTGGCAAGGGAGTGAGGCTGAATGAAAAAGGAGAGATAGAGGTAGATACGGAGCTCGGTATCGCAAAATTCTCGAAGCCCATTGCTTACCAACTGGAAGACGGAAAGAGGATCTCCGTCAGTTACGAGCTAAAGGAAGATCTTTACACCTTCCGAACCGGTGATTACGACAGGGAGAAGACCCTCGTCATCGATCCATTGCTCGCATCGACTTTCGTTGGAGGAGATCGTCACGATCACATTTCATCAATGGTCGTAGATCCCTATGGAAACGTCTATGTCGCAGGTATGACGGTCTCAGTGGACTATCCAGTCATTGCAGGTGCCCTGGATGGGACTTGTGGCACTGATGGAAACTGTAACGCTTTTGGCAGTACTCCTGATACCCGCCGGATGGATGCTTTTATTTCCAAATTCGACAATGGCCTGACTACACTTCTAGCTTCGACGTTTCTTGGCGGGGAAGATGATGATTCTATCGCCTCAATTGCACTTGACGAACTTGGAAATGTTTTCGTTGCAGGGCAGACAACATCGGACGAGTTTCCGGTCACTCTGGGGGCGTATCAAACAGCCAAGCCCGGGGGGTACGACGCTTTTGTTTGCAAGTTGAATGCTTCCCTCACAAGCCTATTAGCATCTACGTATCTAGGCGGGAGAGATTACGATGAAGCTTCTTCCGTTCTGGTCGTTGGTCCCGAGGACCGCCGGCCCAAAGTATGTGTGGCTGGAAACACAAGGTCCAACAATTTCCCCACAACTCCTTCAGCTTACGACCGAAATTGCGGTACTGATGGCAATTGCAACGGGAAAGGAGATGCATTCGTAGCTTGCTTCACTGGGTCCTTGTCCACTCTCGTTTCCTCGACCTTCGTGGGTGGAAGCGGATGGGAGGAGGCCCGCGCCTTGGCCCTAGGAGGTGACGGTCGGCTTTACCTAGTCGGGGTCACGGATTCCACTGATTTTCCCACGACGGCCAATGCTTACAGGACGAGCTACAATGGAGGTCTCCATGACATATTCGTCGTTAACTTGCCCGTAACTCTCGACATTCTCGTGGCTTCAACCCTCTTGGGGGGCGATCAGGAGGACAACGCCTGTTGTGTGGCCATGTGCGGCCACGAGGTCTGTGTTGCGGGCCTAAGGAAATTCTTGCCGCAGCCCCACTACCCCGACCAGGATGTGGCCATCTATAAACTCAGCCCCGACCTCAGGACCCTTGTAGCATCGAGATTCCTCGGAGGGCAAGGCTTGGATGGCTCCGACGAGGCTCATGCGATGGCAATAGACGCCTCAGGGAACATTTACGTTGCAGGCACGACCTCCAGCGAGGACTACCCCACCACAGAAGATGCTTACATGAGCAGACCTCTTAGGTCGGAGGACATATTTCTCTCCAAGCTTTCCCCGGACTTAAACGAGCTCGTGGCCTCCACGTATTTTGGGTCGGATTATAGTACGGTCGCCTCTTTGGCAATAGACCCCTCAGGCAATGTCTTTCTTGCAGGAACTGCTTGTCATCCGAGTTTTCCCACAACGCCTGGAGCGTATGATACTTTCTGTGGGACAGATGGGAATTGCGATCAGCCCGACCCGTACGCGGCCTGGTTTTGCGACGGCTTTGTCTCCAAATTCGACAACCGATTCTCCTCTTCTCCGATTTCCATGTACACCCTCAACGTCGAGGTCTCGGGTCACGGATCCGTGGCCAGCACTCCGGGAGGCATACATTGCATCCCCGCTTGCACCCACCAGTACAGCTCCGGAACCTTAGTGACCCTTTCTGCGATGCCAGAGGAAGGATTCGAGTTGGACAGGTGGGAGGGGGATTGCTCCACATGCGCAAAGGACTCGGAGTGTCTCGTGATCATGAACAAGGACGTCTCCTGTGCAGCCATCTTCAGCGAATCGGTGGGTTACTCGCTGACAGTGAGAAAAACCGGGACTGGAAGCGGCACCGTGAGGGGGTCAGGGATAGAATGCGGGGATGACTGTAGCGAAATTGAGCCGCGAGGCATTGAGGTCAGTCTGTTGGCCATTGCCGGTGAGGGCTCCAGGTTCGCGTCGTGGGGGGGCGACTGTGAGGCCTGTGGCAGTGGTCTCACCTGTAACCTCCGAATGGATTCCCATAAGGAATGCACTGCTCGCTTCGATCGTCCTGGACCTGATCTCACCGGGAGTTGGGAAAGTTTGGAGCAAAGCTGTAAAGATACAGCAAGTGGCTTGAGATGCAAACTGAAAGGGAGGCTCACGGTCACCAATCAAGGAGATGCGAAGGCCCAAGCGGGAGCCACGATCCGTTTCTACTTGTCCCAGGACACAGAGGTGAGCGCCGAAGACCTTATTCTCAAAGAATTGGCCCTCGGTGCACTGGCTCCTGGGCGCAGCAAGACCAAGAAGTTGAGCGCAACCTTGCCAACAGGCACGAGTGCCTCTGGAAAATACGTCATAGGCTGGATAGATCCAACGAACGCTGTGGAGGAAAAGAACGAGGACAATAACTTAGCTATAGGACAAATCCCATGAGTAGCGAGGAAGGCCGCGAATTAGTTGACCGATTCGCGGCCTTCGAAGTATTCAGAAGCCCATTACTGGCAAACTCTTTCCCAATGGCCTGGGATCCACACTTCCCTGTAAACTGTGAATCCCCGATCGTCCCTGATGGGCCTTCTCTCCCACCTTCCCTCCACCCAGATGGTCGTGCATGGTGGAGGAGGCGGAGGCGGCGCATAGACATATACGGGATACCAGGCGGGTGGATAGTACCAGCCCCACCAAGGGCCGATACCTATCCAGACATGTGTCCTGACGCGTGCTTCTCCCCAGCCAGTGAGGAGAAAAGAGGTTGCCAGTATCACTAGGAAAGAGACTACGATCAACCTTGTCTTGGGCCTCATGGCTCAACCCCCCTTTTCCCCAGTACAAGCCCCTTCAAGTTTTTCCTCGTGTTTGGACAGGGGCCGAGCCGAACAGGTTTACTTCATCCGAGGGCTCTGGAGATTCCAACCTGCTTTGGATCTTCAGGTTGGGATCAGCCAAAGTCACCCTGGAGTCGGGTGGCACGGAGCTTGTGAGCCAAACGTTTCCACCTATTATGGACCGAGCTCCTATTACGGTCTCGCCTCCCAGGATCGTCGCGCCAGCATAGATGATCACATCATCTTCTATGGTGGGGTGTCTCTTGTATCCCCTGGCCATGGATCCATCAGCCTCTCTCTTGAGACTCAAAGCCCCCAGGGTCACCCCTTGGTATATCCTGACATTGTCGCCTATTTCCGTAGTCTCCCCGATGACCACTCCAGTCCCATGGTCTATGAAGAAATTTCTCCCAATCTTGGCACCAGGGTGGATATCTATCCCAGTCACCCTATGGGCATATTCCGTCATTATTCTGGGGAGCAAGGGGACCCCCTGGACGTGAAGCTCGTGGGCTATCCTGTACACAGCAATGGCGAAGAGCCCTGGATAGGCGAAAACTATCTCATCTATACTCTTCGCCGCAGGATCCCCCTCATATGCTGCCCTCACATCCCCGGCCAACATCTTTCTCAGCTTAGGTATTTTCCTCAAGAATTCTAGAGCCTGCTCCTGGCCCTTCTCCACACACTTCACACAGAGGCTGTCCAAGCGCCTGCATTCATGTTGAATGCTTCTGGAGATCTGAATGGCCAACTTTTCAAAAAGGGAATTTACCTCGGAACCAATGTGGTAGGCGAGGTTCCTCCTATCCAGTTCTTGATTGCCGAAATAGCCCGGAAAAAGGAGATCCAAAAGGTCCTTCAGGATTTCGACCACTGACTCGAAAGAGGGAATAACGGCCGAGTCGATGTGGTCCACACTGTCCGGCTGCTGGCAACTCTCCACTATGGCCTCAACGATCTCCGGGAGTTTGGATCTGTAATCGGAAGCTATTTCCACAGCTGTCTTGCAGGTCTCCCTGTCGGATATCGGTTGGCTCATCCCTCATCCCCCTTGGTAAGCGCTTATCTTATTGTTGACCACTCTTGTCGCATTGGCAAGCCATGTGGGGATTCGGGTTTCCCATGTTGGAACGGGGACGGTTCCTGCCAAGACCCATAAAACGATGTGGGCACTTTGGAGATGGCCCGAAAGAAGAGGTTTCTCCCTTGCGTGGCACTCGCTGGGGGAGGGAGGGATCCTGGTCAAAATTTACGGCCACTTGGACGTCTCGGCTTTTTTCCTTTCTCGCTAGGATATTGGTTACTTCGCTCTTTGAACCTGAAGCTTCCTAGTATCTCTTCGAAGGTCTGGGAGTAGCCCTCAAAGGACTCCGGCAATGCGTGGAATGAGAGCAAGTAGATCATCCCTTCCCTCTCAACCCAAATGTCCCTGAACCGCCACCACGGTGTACCCCATGGCCGAATGTAGGTGATTTCGTAACCGGAAAGGTCTCCCTTTTGGAACTTTCTAGTTGCAACGTTCCTCATCTCAGAGGTCGCCTTCCTGTATGCGCGCTTGAATCGGGTCTCGAGGTCCTCGTTTCGCTCGAGAGGGGAAGAGGCAACTGCGAAAAATCCTCTTCCCTGGCCCTTGATAGCTGGATGCTGTATCGTCACGATCTCTCTCACACCCAAGCCACAATAATCTCGGGAAGAGGCGGTATGGCCGAAGACTTCATCCATTGTCTTCCAGCCCCCAGGGATCGAGAAGGTGAAAGCCTCGTGTTGGTAAAGGCGGCCCGCCATAGCTGAGGAAGATCCCGTGCAAGATGCTAGGAGAAAGAAGGCAATTACGCTAGCTCGCCCTCCTCTTGAGACGCGGAAGACCTCTCGTATTGGATGATATCGCCTCAGGGCATGCCGAGCTGTGAGGGTTTCCCCTTGGCCGCACCTCTTTCCATCTTCTTCATGGGAGCCATTCTCCACGTGAATCTCTCCTTTCTCGCAATTGGCGTTTCCTTCCTGTTGGAGTTTTTCCCACCCCGAAAGCCATGGCCCAGCCATCGGGATCCCCATGGAACCACGAATGAATGGAGGATACCTTTTCCCTCTTCCCCGAAGCAATAGTGTCCAATGCTTTGAAATTGGCTATGGTCAGATCACCTCCCTTCTCGGAAAGAAGGGGGTTGAGGGGATAAGGCTTCTTGGAGGGGCGATTTTCCGAACAGCCAGATTTTCATGGCCGAGGCGTGCCCAGCCCACCCTTTGGCGAGATCCACTGAATGGCTCCTTTTGCCCCCAGACCCAAGGACTTTTCTCAGCAAGAGGAATAACATCGACGACGTGCAAGGTCACCTGAGGGCGCAATTCCAAAAGGATCGGCCTTCGCACAGGGTGATACCTCCCCCTTCCTGGCGAAGGCAGAGACCGGGCCCTGCGAGACGCTCGGGATGAGCGAGCTCCCTGGGAAAGAGGCGACCCTATGATGGTATTGCCCATCCCCCCTTCGGGGCCCTTTTTCTCATTAGCTGGGGAGGCTCGACTGGAAAGCCACCACTAGCCCTTTGAAGCGAGAAGACCCGTCAGTCGCTCTTTTGTCTTTCTGAGATCCAGGAACTCAGCCACAAATGGGTGAAGGGGCCTGTGGACGACCTCGGATGTAGGGCCCATTTGGAGAATCTCTCCCTCACACATCACTGCTACCTTGTCGCATATGCTCATTGCGTCCAACCGGTCGTGGGTGGTCATGATTGCAGTCGTCCCAGTGGCGTGGAGCAGTCTGTCCAAGTCCTCGAGGAGTCTGTCTTTGGAAGGCGGATCCAAGGAAGAGAAAGGCTCGTCGAGGAGCAAGACCTCGGGTTCCACAGCCAGGGCTCTTGCCAAACTCACCCTCTGAGCTTCGCCCCCGGAGAGGCCTTTCACGTGTCTGCGTTTGAGGTGGGCGATTCCCAATTTTTCTAACGCCACCAGCGCCTGCTCATCAGATCGTTTCCCCCTTATTCCTCTCAGTCTGAGCCCCAGGGAAACGTTCTCCAGAACCGTTCCGTTAAGGAGAAGAGGCTTCTGAAAAACCATGACCACCTTGCGCCTAAGCTCCAAGGGAGTGGCAAGTCCCGATGTAAGCTTCCCGCACAGTTTGACCCTTCCTTCCTCAGGCTTGAGGAGAAGACCTAAGGACATGAGAAGGGTGGTCTTCCCTGATCCATTAGGCCCGACCACAGCCAATATTTCTCCTTGAAAGAGTTCCAACCGGCGGATCTGCAGCCGGAATCTGCCCCTCCGCACCACCAATCCCTCGACCTCCAGGACAGGGGACTCCTCAATCACCACTTGTGGCCTCTTTGCTGCAGGGACGTCAGGGCAACCGTAACGGCGTAAGCCAGTAACAGAAGTATCACGCTGAGGGCTATGGCCAGTTCGAAGTTGCCTTTGGCAGTCTCCATGACCGTTGCGGTGGTCAGCACCCTCGTGCACCCCCTTATGTTACCTCCCACCATCATGGAGGCTCCGACCTCGGAGACTACCCCCCCGAACCCCGCCATTACTGCCGCAAGAAGCTGCAAACGGGCTTCTTTGATCAAAAGCCAGACGAGCTGTCTTCTTCGTGCACCGAGTGAAAGGATCTGGAGTCTGAGCTCCTGCGAGAGGCTTTGGAAAGCTGCCACACTTATCCCCGCTATGATGGGTGTAGCAATTATAGCTTGGGCCAGAATCATGGCTGTAGGGGTATAGAGAAGGCCCAGGGCGCCCAGAGGCCCACTACGCCAAAGCAGTAGTGTCACAAAAAGGCCCACCACAACCGGAGGAAGCCCCATAGCCGTATTGACAATGCTCAGGAAGAAAGTCCGCCCAGGAAATTGTCTCAGGCCCACGAGAGCCCCAATCCCTACCCCAAAAAAGAGGCTCAATAGGGTCGCTGTCCCCGAAACCTGAAGTGTTAGAAGCACTACTTCCACAACCTCTCTGTCTCCTCGGAGAAGGAGCCCAATTCCTCTCTTCATCCCTTCCACGATCAGTTCCATTTTAGCCTCATTTTTCCTGCTCAGTAGCTGCTGGGAAGAAAAGGGGTGTCCCGAAACGATCCACGCCGAAATCTCGAATCATCCGCTGAGCCTCCCTGGACACCAGGAAATCGGCTAAGAGTCGGGCTCCCTGGCAATTGACCCTGTCAAAACGGGAGCAATTCACTTCTATCACATGGTAAATGTTTCGCAACTCCTCGGCGCCCTGAAAACATATTTCTAGGGCCAGCTTGGACGCTAGCGCTAGGTACGTGCCTCGATCGGAGAGAGTGTACGCCCCTTTTTCAGAGGCGATGAGGAGAGTCTGTCCCATTCCTTGGCCGCTTTCCTGATACCAACGATTGCCATGAGGATTTACATTTGCTTTTTTCCAAAGCTCCGTCTCGAGCACGTGTGTTCCTGAAAGATCTCCCCTGGAGATGAACAGGAACCCGCCATCAGCTACTTTTCTAAAGGCTTCCTCCACGCTGCGAGCATCCCTCACCCCTGCAGGGTCCCCCTTGGGTCCTGCGAGGACGAAATCGTTGTACATGACGAGTCTTCTTCTCGCTCCGAAGCCAGCTTCCATGAACTTGAGTTCCTCACGGGGACTGTGCACGAGCAGCACATCCACCTCTCCTCTCGCCCCTAAGGCGAGGGCTTGACCAGATCCCACTGCAATTGTCTTGACCAGGACGCCCGTGCTCTTTTGGAATACAGGCAATAGCACATCAAGAAGACCCGAATCCTGGGTGCTGGTCGTTGTTGCCAGGATGACATCCTGTTTTGGAGGCACACGATCTCCAGAACTCACATATGGCCAAGCCGAGATTAGAAGCGCCAAAAGAGGCCAGATCAGACGAGACAACGGTCTCATCCTATGGCCTCTTTTGGCCGATCTTCCAGTGAGACTCGGGAGTAGGTGGCTCAATGGGAGTTCCCTCTCGGGGGCCATATCCAGCAAGGCCCGCTTCAGATTTCCTTTAACCCCTCCTCGCTTGTTCATCCTAACACCTCCCGGGGCAATTTATCCAGTTAGTATATGCCGATCAATATCCAGATGAATTGTCAACTGGGAGATGGGCCATGGGCCTAGGGCCCAAGAAGGGCTTCTTGCATTCAGCGTAAAGCCATCGTCCCTTGAGCGCAGAGTCCGCCCCCCACCAAGTGGCATAGACCAGGCGAGAAGCCTTGCGGGGGAAGGCCGGAAAAAAACGAGACGGTAAGGTTTTTTCCGCAGGGACGCACTCCGTGCGCCTGCGTGGTATGACATCGGGCATGCCGAACTGTCCAATTACGTAATATAAATAGGGGGCAGGCTGGCGACTTAGCAACGGAAGCCACCGTGGTTGATCCGATGCCCTTCATTGCGCTCGTGGCGAGCATGAACCTTTAGCCTCACCCAAATCTCCTGAAATGGGGCAGTTGGACCCGAGAGAGAAATGCATGTCGAGGGCCACCAGTTCGGTACCTCGCCCCAAGACTGGCTGAAGACTTGGGTTCCCGGTAGAGGAGCCGATGGCAAAAAACTTTCCATCAAGCAATGCTCCCCTTTTCGGGCCTCGTTGCAGGCGGATCCTGTTGGGGGCTTTCCTCACTTTCATCTTCACAGAAGAAGCACATTGTCCCCACATCCTTCGGGTGGGTGGGCCTGGCTAGGGAACCCAGGCCCCAG
>Ga0078972_1002173_pt1 | contig 66806 bp, 57 predicted proteins | sample YelNatPaOPGAMG01_FD_67568 | JGI IMG/M metagenome (GOLD analysis project Ga0078972, IMG submission 67568) | Hot spring thermophilic microbial communities from Obsidian Pool, Yellowstone National Park, USA - OP-RAMG-01 (SPADES assembly) (version 2) | ecosystem: Environmental > Aquatic > Thermal...
CGGGGCCGAATTGGCCCGGCGAAGTGAATCAGGCCCTGCTCCGGCTCAACCTCCGGACGAATCGAGGCTTCAACCCGCTCCCTGACGCCATTTGACTCAATTCTCAGACACGCTCCTAGGATCGAGGCGCGCAACGAGCAGGTGCGGACGCATCCTCGCTGCCGGCCGGAAGCGGGGCAGCGGGCGATGACGGCCTGGGTGGAGCGGTACAAGCTGAGCGGTCTGGTAGAGATCAAGCTGGACGGCACGCAGTTGAAGCTGGAGCGGAGGGAGGAAGCGATCACCCGCGCGCTGGAGTTGGCGGGCTGCTACGTGGTCGTGACCGACGTGGCCTCTACCGCGATGAGCGCCCAGCAGGTGCATGACAGTTACCTCTCGCTCGGGAAACTGGAGCGTGATTTCCGTACCCTGAAGACGGGCTTGCTGGAAGTGCGGCCCGTGTGGGTGCGGAAAGAGAGCCGCACGCGAGGTCACGTCTTCTGCTGCCTGCTGGCGCTGAAAGTCGCTCGCGAGATGGAGCGGCGGTTGCGGGTGGCCTTTGGCACCACGGAGACCCGAGCCGACGTCCTCACGCTGCCCGACGCTCGCCAGCGACAAATCCTCCAAGCCCTCGGCGTCACGCTTCCAATGATGTAGTCAGATCCCTCGATCGGCCTCAAAAGACGTAACCCCGTGGGCAACACGCACTTCGAGGGAAAATCCCAGCAAAATTAGAAAGGAAGATCAGTCCGAGATCGGAGAGCAATTTTTTCTGCTCCGGGGTGGGCGTGGTGACGCGCCGCAGGCGGATCTCGCGGCCATCCGTGGTCGGCAGGATGATATCCGCGCTGACCAGCGTTCTCAGCAAGTCCAAAGCTTTGGCGGGAGAGAAGGCCGAACCGTTGCGGATCAACAGGTGCTTGAGCGTCACCCACAGCGCGTAGCCGAGGAACGCCACCAGGATGTGCGCCTTGGCCCGTCGCTCCAGTTGATGGAAGATGGGCCGGATTGAAAGCTCGCTCTTCAAAGCGCGAAAGGCGGCCTCGGCTTTGGCGAGTTGAATGGAGTCTTTCCACAAATTCTCCGGTTGCTCGGGCGGCAGGTTGGTGCGCAGCAGGTAAGCACCTTCCCGCGTGCGCTGCCAGTTTTGCCGACCTTCGATGGCTTGCCATTCTAACCGCCAGGCGCCGTTGATCTCCACCACTTTCATGCGATAGAGGTCTGCAACCTGCGGATGGCGGGCTTGAATGCGCCCCAGGCTCCGTTCGATTTTGCTCGGGTCTTTGAGTTTCCCTTCGGCGACGCGCTTTTCAAGGGCGGCGAGCGCCTTCTCGATCCGCTGAGAGAACCGGCTGCGGATGGCCTGCTCCTTGGCTTGGCGCGCCGTCGAGCGGCACAGGACGTAGGTCTCTTCGCCCTCGGGCATCGGGACCAGTTTCACTTCCACGTCCGCTCGCACCCGCTCCCAGCCCCCTTCGAGCAACGCTTTCTCAAATTGCTTCAGCTGGGCGCGCGGCGTGCCGACCAGATACTGACCGCCCCGTCGGCGCAGCGCCGCCAAGTTCTCCTCGCTGACCATGCCGCGATCAAACACCCAAATGCGCCGCGCCTGGCCGTCCTTGCGCTCCACCATTCGCAGCACCGCTTCCAGCGTCGTCACCTCCGAGCGGTTGCCGTCGAACGTCTCATAACTTAAGGGAAACCCTTCGGCATTCACGATCAGCGCGATCACCACTGGCTTACAGTCCGGCCGATGATCGCGCGAATAGCCGCGCTGCCTCATCGGGTCTTTCTCCGCCGCCCCCTCCACGGAGCTGCGGGTCAGATCGTAGAGCAGCCCATCGAACTCGGCTCCGAACAACTCGCCGTAGCGCTCCTTGAGGTGGCGCTCGAGTTTCGTCTTGTGTGGCAGCAGGCGATCCAGACACCGATACAGGCGCGTGTCGTTGATCTTGCCGCTCGCGATCCCCAGCAAGTCGTCCAGCGCCGTGGCCGGATACCAGCGCTCTTCAATCGCCAACTCGCTGCCTGGTGCACACAGCCGATTGATCGCCAAAAGCCCCGCCACGCGCGACCAGGGTACCTCGGCGGGATCCTCGGGCCGGTCCAGCAACCCTTCCCAGAAGCGGTCCAACCCCAGGCGCTTCCACAACTCCCAACCCAGAAAGCAGTCTCCGAACCGCCGCGCCCGTTCCAGCCGCACTTTGTCGAGCTGCACCCGAGCCACCGTCGCGTCATCGGGAGGCGGTTCGATGTCGGAGGGAAACAGTCTGAGTTGGCGACTCTCGCCCTGCGCGTTGAAAACCTCGATGGTCTTCAGCCAGCGTGCTCGCGCCGAGTCGTTCAATTCGCCCAGGTAACACAGCGTGCGCTGCCGCGGACCGTCGGGCGTCCGCACGGTTTCGACCAGCGACCAGTAGGCGTGCTCTTTGCCGTCTTTCGATCGCTCGTGCCGCCGCAGAAACATGCCGCGGCCATCGTGTCACGCCCGAACGCGGGTTTCAAGAGGGTAGGTCTGCACTACATCGCATTTTCGAATTGGGACCATTGCAGCGAAAGAAATTCCCCGGCGAATCATCGCGAAAATCCGAAAATTCGCCCTTCCCGTGACGAACTTCGGATAAAAGGCCTGCACATCTTTCCCGCCGCGCAGTTAAGCACTGTCACGGGAGTCCGTTCCATTCTGAATTGCCTCGCTGCGTGACAGGTTCAGGTTAAACATGTGAACTGTAAAACATGCGGCTTCACGTCGCTTTTCGAATAAACAGCACCTGGCACTCTGCTTCGAGGACATGGCGCACAACCTCTGGGGGCGGCGGCCAGTTGGGAATATCCGGATCAATCAGAATAGGATGGCGGGATGTGATCCCGCCGATGTGCGGTGCGTCTTTGCCGGTCACTACCCTGGAAATATGCGTGACACGGAGTGCATAGGAGCACATAAAGCACGGCTCGACGGTGGTGAAGAGCGTGCAGCCTTCAAGGTTGAGGGTACCAAGGCTGCGGCAGGCTTCTCTCAGGGCGATGATTTCGGCATGAGCGGCGGGATCTCTCCCATTCTGCACGGCCTCGACGCCTTCTCCGACCACGCGCCCTTCATAAACTATGATTGACCCGACCGGCGAATCCCCGCGCTCGCGCGCAATTTTCGCCAGCCGGATGGCGTGACGCATGAAAGCTTCGTCTCGCCTGGTAATCAGGCTGCGGTTGGGCTGTCGCTCTTTACTGGTCACTTGTCCTCCTTGAGTTAGGCGCCTGAGCCTTCAGCTGAAATTGCTGAGACGGGCTGATCTCCGGCCAGCGTCATTACTTGTCATCGGCGCTTTCAACGGTCCCTTCGGCTGAGGGCCGGCACTTTCGCGGAAGCGTTCACACGATGTTCTGCAGATGCACTCGGCGGACCTTTTTACGCTCGTTGTGGAATGTCCAGTTCTCACGGCCGCTTTACCAGGTCCTTTGCCTCTTAGTTTTCTCGGTTGATTGCGGATACGATCTTCTCATCAAAAAGCATGCGGCGATTTGCCTTTCTCTTTGCGCTTCTCGCCGTAAGGGTCCAATGGTCATAGATATGGCACGCCGGTAGAAGGTATAATTCCCACATCTGGAAGTGATAGCCCGCAATCCGGCTGACTGGACGAAGGTGCTCCATGCCGACTCCTAAGACCAACGTGAAAACTCTGCCCCCGTTGGGGCAGGCTTCGCGGAAGGCTGCGATCAGGGCCTTGGGCGGTTACACGTCGCCCCGGCGCATGAAGCGTATTTTCGCCGCGCTTGACCGGCGCTTCCCCAAGGCCGAGTGTCTACTCAATCACCGGAACGCCTTCGAGTTGCTCGTTGCAACGATCCTTGCCGCGCAGTGCACCGACGCTAAAGTCAACGAGATCACTCCCGGCCTTTTCCGCAAGTATCCTTCGCCGCATGCATTCGCAGCGCTGCAACCCGAGGCGCTGGAGCCGGACATTCACGCTACGGGCTTCTTCCGCAACAAGGCAAAGAACATTGTTGCAGCATCCAGAAAGATCGTCGAGGAATTCGGCGGCAAAGTGCCGAAGACGATGGAGGAATTGCTTACGCTTCCCGGCGTCGCGCGCAAAACGGCCAACGTCGTTCTGGGCACTGCTTACGGTATCGCCAGCGGCATTGTTGTTGATACGCACGTGCTGCGTGTAGCCACGCGGCGATTAAGACTGTCGACACAGAAGTCGCCGGAAAAGGTCGAGCAGGACCTCATGAAACTTGTTCCGCGCGAGCGGTGGATCCGGTTCAGCTATCAGCTCTCGTGGTTTGGGCGGGAGATTTGTCTTGCGCGTAAGCCCCTTTGTGGTGAATGTCCTCTTGAGCCGATTTGTGATTCGCCTGAAAAGACCGTATGACTCAAGGCACGGACAGCATGCTTCACCCTCGTGATCTGCTTGCCTGCGGTGGCGTGCGAATCTGGTAAGGCTCAAAATTATCAGGGAGTCACAGCATGAATATTACGGTGTGCTCGACGCGGGGAATGAAGTCCTTTTCCTTCACAGAAGACCTGACGGTCGCCGAGGCCGTCAAGCAGGCGGCTAAGGCTTTCAATTTTCCACCTGACCGGCGTTACGACCTGCTTCTCTCATGCAACGCTTCGACACCTCTGCTCCCCGACAAAACCCTGGGTTCCTACGGCGTTCATGACGGCTCCACATTGTTTCTTACCCTTACAACATCTTCGGCGTCGGCATAGCGTATTGATTCAGAACAGGGTTTCTGGCCCAGCTTTTCAGAGCAAAGAGTTGAAACATTTCTGCAACGCATTCATCAAAACGAAGTAGAGCGCGGGCACTCGGCATGGAAAGGAATGGGCGATGATAGCGGAAATTGCAACAATGATCAGCGTGGTGCTGGTATTCGTCCTGACTGGCACGATTCTCGTCTCGACTGCCATGGCGGTTTCTTACGGCGCACAGTTTGTTTCGTCCTCGCTGAAAAGCGCATTGTGCTCTTTGGCCATCGTTTCCTGTGAGAAGTCGTCGAAGCCGGTCATTCAAGGCGACAAGGTGAAAGGAGCATAGGCATGAGTGCGGCGGAAACGGCCAGTCCGGCATTCTATTCAAAACTGATTTCCCGCGATGAAATTGCCTATTCTACGATGGCCTTCCGGTTCGAGCGCCCGGGGGGATGGACATTCAAGGCGGGGCAATTCGTGGATATGACCCTGCCCAATCCGGCAGAGACTGACGCTGAGGGCAACGTCCGCGGCTTCTCGATTGCGAGCGCACCTTTTGAGACTTCATTGATGGTGGCAACGAGAATGCGCGATACCGCATTCAAGCGAACGCTGAGGTCCATGCCGCTTGGGACGGAAGTCAAAATCGAGGGGCCCTTCGGCAGTCTGACGCTGCACAACAACGCCAGGAGACCCGCAGTTCTGCTCGCCGGCGGAATTGGCATCACGCCATTTCGAAGCATCGTGCTTCAAGCCGCACACGAAAAGCTGCCTCACCGGATCTTTCTTTTTTACTCCAACAACCGCCCGGAGGATGCTGCTTTTCTCGATGAACTCCGTGAGCTTGAAAAAACCAACCCGAATTATCGCTTCATACCTACAATGACCGCAATGGATCGCTCCCTCCGTGAATGGACCGGCGAGACCGGATTTATCGATTCGAAGATGCTCGCGAAGCATTTGCAGGCAAGCGCGCCCACAGACCCGAAAATCGCCGAGGCGATTTATTACATCGCGGGACCTCCTGAAATGGTGGCTGGCATACGGAAGATGCTGGTGGAATGGGGCGCTGATGAGGACAACATCCGGACGGAAGAATTCGCTGGATACTAACCTCCCGCTGTCGGCGTGCGGTGGGGGATACGTTTTGCCCAGAGGCTGACCGGACACTACTGGCCTTGAGCGTGCTACGCGCTCATATATATTGAGCGACCAGTTTGGGGCACCCAGAGAGATTCATGGCCCGCCCCTGCAACATAATGCGACAAGATGAATTTGCCGTGGGAATCATGATGCAAGCTTCGCAAAGCGGCGAGCGTCTTCCAGCATTGAGGTATTGTTGAAGAGAACGTAGCAGGGACGGTAACGGCGTGCGATTTCGAGCAGTTGAACGAGGTCTTGATCGGTGTAGCGGTATCGATATCCGCCTCTGCCGTGAAGGCGCAAATAGCCTGGTCCTTTTGTTGCGGCTTCGCTTACGAAAGGATCCACCGCGTGGACCAGGTTTAATTCCTGGCAGAGTTTGCGGACCTCTTGGAACCTCCAGGCGCCACGTGGCTCCCACGCAAACCTGAGGCCTTTCACTTCGCCGCTCGCTTTGCAGATCTCGCGGAAAAAAGCACGCAGGTTGGATTTGTTTTCCTCGGTTGGCGTGAAGCTTGCAGGGCATTGGAAAAGGACCACGCGGGCATCCAGGATTTGAGCGCATTCGAGCGTGCGATGCCAGGCGTCCATCACCGTCTTGCTCAGCCGGAAGCCTCCCGTTTCGCGTTTCTGCTGCTCGCTCAGCTTCTCACGCAGTCGCCGGTACGTGGGGCTGGAGGATTCGTGAGTGATCAGTTGCCACGCCTTCAGCGTGAATTCGAATTCCTTCGGGACCCTGCTCCTCCACCGGCCCAGCGTTTTCAGCAGCGGCGGCTGGTAGAAAGTCTGCTGAACCTCTACCACGGAAAATTCACCCGCATAACGCGTCAGGCTTATAGGAAAACCACAGCATCCGATCCTCAAGTCCTGTACCATCGCTTCATTCCATCCCCTGCGAGAAATCTGTCCTGCTGCGGATTGCGTGCCCGCAGTTCAGATGTGCGGATTTTATCACCCGGCTTTGGTCCTTACGATCTATCCCTTTGCGGCAGGAGCAGGCTTGGAATCTCGCTCTGGAAAGGCAGGCGTGGTAACAGATTACGAGCAGATTGACGGCACTTCTGTATCAGTGATTTGGTAATGTTATAATTTGACGAGCCATTGCGGCGAAAGCAACTCCGTGTTGCTAACGCGGCGGGTGAGACAAACTCATCGCGACGATGATTTGCTTTCCTGTCGGGGCGTGGCGCAGCCTGGTAGCGCGCTTGCCTTGGGCGCAAGAGGTCCCCGGTTCGAATCCGGGCGCCCCGACCAATTTCCCCTTTCAATATATCCGCACGGGAGCCGAGGAAGCGGGCAGCAGAGCCTGCAAGATGTGACAATTATCTCACCGCGCAGTGGAGTTTATCACGCTGCTGTGTGATGTCGGTCACAGCATCAGGTTGTGAGGGCCGTTAGATTACTCGCGTTCCTCAGGACCGTGAATTGGAGCGTCAAACCGGACGCTGGAATGGCACGGGCCCGGTGGAACCTTTTGCAGAGGGGTCTTTATTTTGCCGGCGAGGACGATGCTGCTGGGACGCCAGGTTGTGCGGGCGTCCCCGGGCGGTAATTCCTCCGGCGGCAGCCAGGCGTCGTGCCGCAATACCGTGGCGGTTGGAGCAACAAGGTCAGGGTGGAAAGCGTATCGATCAATTTCGGGGGGAGGCAACTCATGAGGGCCTGCACCTGCCTGATCACGCTGGGCCTTCTCATACTGCCCATTAACGCATCAGCGGCGCAGATGCCGCAATCGGCGGAATACTGCGGCGGGTGCCACCGCGCAATCGAACAGGGTTGGAAAGAATCGGTGCATTCGCAGGCCATGGAAAGCCGGCTCTTCCAGGACGCGTTGCAGATGGCCGATTCGGATTTCGGCCCGCAGGCACGCACTGTCTGCCTCGGTTGCCACGCGCCGACGGTTGCAGCCACGGGAGATTATTCGCTCATTCGGAAGGTGAGTTGGGAAGGCATTACGTGCGATTATTGCCATTCCATCCGAAGCGTAAGCATGGCCGGCCCTAATCCAAAGGCGGTTGTGGAATACAACAATGTCAAGGAAGGCCCATTGAAGGGCGTGACATCGCCCGTGCATGGAACAGCGTATTCTGCGCTGCACACGACGTCGCTGCTTTGCGCGACATGCCATCAATACCGGAACGCGCTGGGGTTCCCGGTACTCACAACTTACTCTGAATGGCAGAAAAGCTCCTACGGCAAGGAGAAGACAGGATGCCAGTCCTGCCACATGTATCGCGTCGAGGGGCAAGTGGTGGACCCGCGCGTCTTAAAGACGCAGGACGGCATTAATCTCCATCAGATGCCCGGCAGCCATTCACTGACGCAACTCAACAAAGCGATTCGCGGCCAGTTGATCGTAACTCATGATGGGGGCCAACTCCGCATTGAAGTTGACGTTACCAATCAGGGAGCGGGCCACATGGTGCCCACGGGATCGCCGCTGCGCAAGCTGATTCTGCAAGTCAGTGCTTCGCCGTTTGGCGGCAAGCCGTTCCACGCGGAGCGCGTTTTCACTCGAGTGGTGGCGGACCAGCAGGGGAATGTTCTCAATCGCGAAGACCTGGTGTTCATGAAGGCGGCCAAGGTTGTGTCAGACACGCGCCTTGCGCCGGGAGAAACGAAGAAGGAATCCTTCACCTTCAGCGTGCCGCAGGGTGTCCGCACAATGGTGCAGGCGGACTTTATTTACTTCTATTCTCCAACCGCCACAACCCGCGCGGAACAGGAAGTGAAGTTCCTCAGCCTTAGCCGTTTCGTGCAGTAAAGTTTTATTGCAAAGCGCCTGACCGGCATGGCAGCGCGCTGTAAAGCAGGGAAGTTGTTATTCGTGTCTTGCAGACAAATGGAGGAACCGGTCCGATGATCGATGCCAATTCTGGAAAATCCGCTGCGCCGCCGGCAGAAGGCCCAGCCGATTCCAGCCGCCGCTGGGTCAATTTAATCCTGGGAACGGGCGTCGTCGCGACGATTGCTTCCTTCATTTATCCGGCGATCCGCTACGTGATTCCGCCGCCGGTTGCCGAAGCCACCAACCTTTCCGTTGTGGCAGCTAAAGTCGGCGAACTCAAAAACAACTCCGCGAAGGTTTTCAGGTTCGGGTCGGAGCCGGCCATCCTGATACGCGATTCCGAGGGCAAATACCTGGCGTTCACCGCCGTCTGCACTCATCTTGGCTGCACCGTGCAATACCGCCCCGACCTTCATGAAATCTGGTGCCCGTGCCACAACGGCACCTACGATCTGCAGGGCCGCAACGTCAGCGGGCCGCCGCCGCGACCCTTGGCGCAATTCCAGGTCCACATTCAGGGCGAAGACATTGTTGTTGTCCGCAACGCATAGCTATGGATGGATTCAAACGCCGCATCTTAGACTGGCTTAACGAACGACTCGGTGGCGAAGGCATCGAGGAGTTCCTCCGTCATAAGCGCGTACCGCTCCATGAGCACACCTTCTGGTACTACTTTGGCGGCATGGCGCTGTTTCTTTTCGTCATCCAGGTGCTCACGGGAATTCTGCTGCTGATGTATTACCGTCCCACGGCGAGCGGCGCCTTCGAGAGCGTGCAGTTCATCATGACGCAGGTCAAATTCGGATGGCTGATCCGCTCGATCCACAGCTGGTCCGCTAATCTGATGATCCTTGTCGTCTTCATTCACATGTTCAGCGTGTTTTTCATGAAGGCCTACCGCAGGCCGCGCGAGTTGACCTGGGTCAGCGGCATGCTGATCTTTTTCATCGTGCTGGGATTCGGGTTTTCCGGCTATCTGCTGCCTTGGAATACGCTTGCCTTTTTCGCAACCAAGGTCGGGACGGATATGGCAGGCTTTGTGCCGTTCATCGGCAAGTGGATCATGATTTTCCTGAGGGGCGGCGACCAGGTCACTGGTGCGACGCTGACACGCTTCTTCGGATTTCACGTGGCCGTGCTGCCGGGGCTTGCCACGCTGCTTCTTGCGTTTCATTTGTTGCTTGTGCAGCGGCTTGGGATGAGCGTTCCGCCCGGCGTGGAGAAGAGGATCAAGGAAGGGCTTGAGCCTGAACGATCAATCCCATTCTTCCCAAACTTCCTGCTGCGCGACATCATGGGATGGTACGCGGCGCTCGGCGTATTGGGCGCACTCGCCGCGATCTTCCCGTGGGAGCTTGGCACCAAGGCGAATCCGTTTGGTTCGGCACCCGCGGGCATCCATCCTGAATGGTATTTCCTGTTTATGTACCAGACATTGAAATATCTGCCGTCAAAAGTCTTTTTCATTGACGGAGAATTGCTCGGCCTGATGCTGTTCGGCGCGGCCGGCGCCCTCTGGGTAATCATCCCGTTCCTCGATTACAAGGCGGGCGGCTTTGGGCGCAGGACGCGATTCTTCACCGGACTGGGTATCTTCGCGCTGGGGTACATCATTGTTATGTCGCTTCTGGCGATAGTCTAGGAGGCTGAGGAAATACGATTGCTCGCTCCGTCATTTCGGGTGAAGCGAGGGATCTGCTTTGATATCACGGTAAATACGAGGTTACTCCTCGCCCGCGCCCCTCGGTATGACAGTCAGCATGGGTCTTCGAGCAAATTCGTAGAACCAGCACGGCGAATGCGATGCGGAATATGAACAAAGGTTCCATCTCGTACTTATGGACCATGAAGTGCGCCTTCAGCGCGGCTTTGGTACTGCTGGGTCCAACCCTCATGCCGGCTGCGGCCCAAACGGCCCCAAAAGACTCCTGTATCGCCTGCCATTCGCAGCTTCCCGGCCAGTACGGCCAGCCGGCCAAGCTGTTTCCCAGCGATGTCCATCATGAAGCCGGGCTCACATGTGCGGACTGCCACGGCGGCGACCGCAATGACGATTCCATGAACGCCATGAGTCCGGCCAAAGGCTTCCGCGGCAAGCCCACAAAAGCGCAGGTGCCTGAGTTCTGCGGCCGCTGCCATTCTGACCCGAACTACATGCGGAAATTCAATCCCAGCCTTCGGACGGACCAGGTGAGCGAGTATCTCACGAGCGTCCACGGTAAGCGGCTGAAGCAGGGCGATACCAAAGTGGCCGTCTGCGTGGATTGCCACAGCGTGCATGATATCCGTCCGCCTTCCGATCCGCGTTCTCCCGTGTATCCCACGCATGTGGCGGAAACCTGCGCGCGCTGCCACGCCGACGCAAACTACATGAAGGGTTACAAAATCCCGACCAACCAGTACGAGCTTTACAAGAAGAGCGTCCATGCGGCGGCGATGGCTTCGGGCGACACCTCCGCTCCCACATGCTCAACCTGCCACGGCAATCACGGGGCCACGCCGCCCGGAGTGAGTTCGGTCGCCAATGTCTGCGGCACTTGCCATGTGATGAACCAGCAGTTGTTCGAAAAAAGCCCGCACGGTCCTGCCTTTGCGAAGATGGGCCTGCCTGGCTGCGTGCAGTGCCACTCAAATCATGAAATCGTCAAACCGGAAGATGCCTGGGTGGGAACAAGTCCGAAGGCCATTTGCGTAACCTGCCACACGGCTGGCGACAACGGATACAAGACCGCGGAAGCAATTGCAGGCGGGTTGGACAAGCTGAAATCCACCTACCACGACGCCGATCAGGTGCTCAATAAGGCGGAGAAGTCCGGCATGGAGGTTTCAGCGGCGCGTGTCGAACTGGCCAGCGCCCACAGCGACCTGATCAAAGCCCGGGTGGCCGTCCACAGTTTCAATGCAGCGGACGTCCTGAAGATCACTGACCAGGGAGTCGAGACTTCGCATAAAGCCTACGAGGCCGGTATCGCCGCGCTGCGTGAGCGCGACTACCGCAGAAAAGGCCTGGCGATCTCGCTGATCGCTATCGTGATTGCCATCTCCGGCCTCTACCTCAAAATCCGCAAGATGGAACGAGGCTAGGGGCGATCCATGAATCGCTCCGGCCTGTACTTGCGGTACTCCAATCGAGCCCACAATTACTGCCCGCGTTGCAGGTCCCGCTCCAGGTTGGATTGCACCTGCGTATAGCCCGCCGGAATGTCGAACAGTGAACTATCGACAGGGTCCGTTGAATAAGACGTCACGCGGCTGGTAATTTCCATCAGCGATGCGGAGGACGGCGCTGTGGTCGAATTTGCCGCACTTGCTGTTTGTGCGTTATCGGTCTTCTTCTTGCGGCCGAAGTGCCCAAAGCCGCCGAACATTCCCCCGATGGCTTTGGCGGCCACATCGCCGGCCGAGGTTGGCGCATCCGCTGAACCGGCGGACTGGTTCTGCTGGGCAGATGCAGCGCCTGCCTGGGCGCCACCCTGCGGCTCCACTTCCATGCTGATCACTTGAAGAAGCGGCAGCCCCTGCGGTATTTTCCCTGATTTGTAGAGTTCAACCATCGACTGCCGCATCCTCGGGTCACCGGCCATGTTTACCATCGGGTTCCAACTGATCTCCGTTGCCATCTTCTTATAAAGGTTGCTCACTTCTTCGTACCCCGGCACCGAGGGCGCAATCCAGGAATCGACCGACATCCCGAAACCTGCGGATTGCGCTCCCTGCTGGGCATCCTGCTGCTGTGCTTCAAGGATGACTTTCATCTTCACTTCGTGGGCCGTCTGGCCCAGCAGTGTTTGCATCTGATCGCTTGGAGTCACTTCGATCTTGGGCGTGATCGTGACATTGCCGCCTTCTTCCTTCTGCTGTTTCTGCATCTCTTCGTTCCACTTTGCCTGCATTTTTTCCATCATTTCGCGCATCTGATCGAACGTGATCACGCTGTAGGCGCGCTTTTTCGGGTCCACCTTGATGATGCGCTTTCCATCCAAGTCAATGATCTGATACGTGCCGTCGCCTTCATCCGTGCGCAGGAAATTTCCTTTAACATACGTGGTGCTCTGGACGGGCTCGCCCATCCGCTTATTGAACACGCCCATCACGTGGACCATGCTCGCCATGGCCCCGCCCGTGATTTGCGAAGTCCGCGTATATTTGAAGTCTGCGCGGCCCATCGTAGAGACCATCGCGAGACAGAACATCGCCGACAGAGTCGCCCTCGTTCTCATAGCCCCCTCCGTGTTTTTGCTGAATCTATGGAAATACCCAGATGGGCTTGATCGTACCTGAATTTACCTGCGGAATCAATCGATACCGCCGCGGCGTGTCGCGGCTGTTCGGAGACACACACCTTCGGATGGAGTCTTGATGGGTTATGACGCTGCGGCAGACCTTCCGCGCCACCTAATGAATACCCAGGAATTGTGCAACCGGCGATTCCTGGCGGGCCGGGGCCTTGCGGCTGGCATCCTGGCAATACGCATCGCTTGCAGGACGGTAACCCAGCGTGAGCGCTTTGTCTTGCCGCATCAGGCTGCCAGGGTGCCTGCCAAAAAGGACATCGCCTCGGCAATAGTAGAGGCCGGATTGCCTTTTCACCCAGACGGTGGTGCTGGCTTCCGGTGCGGGCAGTTTCTTCGTTCCGCCCGTGATTGACGCCCAGGCCATGTTGGGAATTTGGCCAGCCGAAATCAACCAGCCTCGCGTTGTGGACGAACTGAGGAGCGTCAGAAATACCACCATCAGAAGAATCGCGGGAATCATCGGCGAAGAACTGAAGACGGTGTTTGTCGGCGTTGCGGGCCTGTAACCGTAAGCAACGGAATTACCGAACCCCCACGAAGTTGGTTCGTCTGCTGAACGGCGAGTGGCGCCTTTGCCGGCATGCGCTCTGGTCTGCTGCTGATTCGACTTTCGCGCTTCTCCTTGCTCTCCCATTTCCCCCTCCCTTGCAACAGCGGACGGGAGCTCCACTGCTGCCGGATCCTGCTCCTATACCCGTTAAAAAGAATGTTAGGGTAATCTACGAAGCCACACAAGTAGCCGAGAAGTAAATAACTCCTGGACTATTTAACAGGACATGCATAAATCCGAAGTAATTTGCTGGATGCCCGGAGCGGCTTGTTGGTTCAAAACTGGGAAGATAATGGATTTTGCCGACTGCCGACCACAAGATTAAACGTGTCTAATGTCTGATTGGGTGCGCCGCGTCTTTAAGTGGGAGCCATTGAATCGTGTGCGATGCGCAAGAGCCGCAGACCACGGGGACTTGAGTCGGTGCTCCTCTTCTCAGCTCCGTTGAACGCAGACATTAAAAAACAACGTCCGCGAAACTGCCGCCTTAACCAAGGCGGGAGTTGGCGCTCCCGCACTCCAAGGCGACGCAATGCCGTGGATCCGCGTCCGAATAAATGTTCGGATTCATCCGTGGCACAAACGAGAGGACCTATTTACTCCGTCCGCGTCACCTTTAGCATGCAGCCCAGGCATCGCTTTATGCCATAGGTCTTTTTTGGACTGCGGCAGCCGAAACTGCCGCCTTAACCAAGGCGGGAGCTGGCGCTCCCGCACTCCAAGGTTGCTGATGCGGCGTTGATCAGCAACGCAACTGCGGAGCGCTTGGACGCGCGATGGCACGATGAAATGCCGAAATTCCTCGCTACGGTCTGAATGACATCCGCCTCAAGAGCGGCCGTCAATCAACCGGAAGGCGTGAAGGGTTGTTCTTCCTTGACGGCCTTTCGATGTCCTCATATGATGAAGAGTTTTCGTTGCCGCGAAATGAGCCGATAAGTACACCGATCGGGAGAGGAATTCAGGGATGGTCAAACTTCATGAACTCGCACCCGCACGCATCAAGCCTGTGTTGCATCCAAAGTTTGCTCCTGCCGTGCTTGCAGACCGCGCCTTTCTGAAGTTGGTGAAAGAGTCGGGAAGAGCCGTGCCGTTCGTAATCGGGCTCGAGCGCGGCGAGGGTTCGATTTCGGTTTATCGCACGCAGGTGCTCGATGAATCTCATCCTGCGGCGGCATTGAACCTTCGCTATGCAGAGCGCACGCTGAAGATGCTGCTGTGGCAGCGAGGCGGATGGCGCGTGATCGTCGGCGGGCCGAAGGGCATCGGAGAGCACCTCCGCCATGTGTATTCGCCAGGAGGTGCTCGGGCGTTCGACTTCGAATTTATGGGCGGCGTGTACGAGAAGCCATTCACGGTTGAGATTACCTCGCCTGATAACGTGCCGGAGTCCCAGGAAGGAACAATGCGCCTTGGGCGGCATCTCGATGGCTGCCGGATCGGCTTTGATCTTGGAGCAACGGACCGCAAAGTGGCGGCGGTAATTGATGGGAACACTGTGTTCAGCGAGGAAGTCGTGTGGGACCCGCGCAACGCCACGGACCCAAGCTACCACTTTAACGAGATCATGGCGGGCCTGCGGTCCGCCGCGAATCACATGCCGCGCGTGGACGCTATCGGCGGCAGCGCTGCCGGTGTTTACATCAATAATCGTCCGCGCGTGGCCTCGCTGTTCCGCGGCATTCCCAAAGACCTGTTCGAGGCGAAGACCACGCGGCTGTTTCTCGACCTGCAGCAGGCGTGGGGCGGCATTCCGTTTGTGGTGGTGAATGATGGCGAAGTGACAGCGCTGGCCGGATCGATGTCGCTGAATGACAACGCCGTGCTCGGCATCGCGCTGGGATCGAGCCAGGCGGGTGGTTACGTGACACCGTCGGGCGAGATTACGACCTGGCTTGATGAACTGGCATTCGTCCCGGTGGATTACGATCCTGATGCTCCGGTGGACGAATGGTCAGGGGACGGCGGCGTGGGCGCACAGTATTTTTCCCAGCAGGCGGTGTTTCGACTTGCGCCCGTGGCGGGAATCCAGCTCGATGAGAAACTCGGGCCGGCGGACCAGTTGAAATCTGTTCAGGAATTGCTCAGCCGCGGCGATGACCGGGCACGAAAGATTTTTGAGACCATTGGAGTTTACATCGGTTATGGAGTCGCCCACTACGCAGATTTCTACGAACTGAAACACGTACTGATTCTTGGTCGTGTTACCTCAGGCGAGGGTGGCTCAATTGCCCTCGACAAGGCGCAGGAAGTTTTGCGCGTCGAATTTCCGGAACTCGCGGAGAGAGTAAAACTGCATCTACCGGACGAAACTACACGGCGAGTCGGTCAGGCCGTTGCGGCAGCCAGTTTGCCTGCGATTCGTTGAACCCAGGAGGAAACAATGAAATTCCATAATCCCGGATCTGAAGTTTACGTGCCGGACGGCGGACCGGCGGACCAGGCGCTGGCGCGCACAACGCACATGGGGATCGGTGCGCACCAGGATGATCTTGAGATCATGGCCTATCACGGGATACTCGAATGCTTCGGCAAGGCGGACAGGCACTTCACGGGCGTGACCGTGACCAACGGTGCCGGCAGCCCGCGCGACGATCTTTATGCGAAATACACGGATGAAGATATGCAGAAAATCCGCCGCGTCGAACAGCGCAAGGCCGCTTACGTTGGAGAATATGCGGCACAGGTGTTTCTTGATTACACCAGCGGCGAGGTGAAGGACAAAAACAATCCCGATGTTATTGGCGACCTGAAGCAACTGTTGAGCGCGGCAAAGCCAAGGGTTATTTACACGCATAACCTTGCGGACAAGCATGACACGCACGTTGGGGTGGCGCTGCGAGTGATCCATGCTGTCCGCAGTCTGCCTGTCGCTGAGCGCCCTGAAAAGCTTTATGGCTGCGAAGTGTGGCGCGGTCTGGATTGGCTGAACGACGAAGACAAGGTGTTCTTTGATGTAACTGCGCACGAAAACCTTGCGATGTCACTCGTGGGCGTATTTGATTCGCAGATTTGCGGCGGCAAGCGCTATGATCTTGCAACCGCGGGGAGGCGCAGAGCGAATGCAACCTATTTCGCCTCCCACGCAACCGATGTGGCGCAGTCGGTGATCTTCGGCATCGACCTGACGCCGCTCATTCACGATGCCAAGCTTGATCTCGGCAAATATATCCAGGGCTTCATCGATCGCTTTGCACAGGACGTTTCAGGGCGGCTCTCCAGGCTCAGTTAGGAGCCATTGGGAGGCGTCTCGAGTATTTGTGGCGCCTCCCGAACATTCTGCGCTGGGATTTTGCTTGACTCCGCAGATCCGAATCGATTGTCTTCACGCGGCGGGCGGGATATTCTGGTTCACGCGAAAGAAGTTGGTTGGGTCATACTTCCTCTTGATTTGGGCCAGCCGCGCGTAGTTGTCGCCGAAGGCGGCTTTCGCGCGGACTTCACCTTCTTCCATCATGAAATTCACATAAGTGTTACCTGTTGCATAGCGATGCAGGTCGTCAAAGTAGCTTTTGCACCATTGGGTAATCTTTTCTTTGTTGGCAGGGTCAGGGTCGAGACCGACGATGACTTCCGCCAGCAGAACGTCGCGATGGCTGAAGGCGGTATCGTTCTTGCCTACCCGATGCACCGCGCCGTTGATGGGATAGAAGTGAACCGTTGAAAGCGGGGTAGGCATTTTCGATGCATGTTCAACGTGTTTTGGGATAGCGTCATCACTGATGTCCTTAAGAAAATCTCCTCGCCAGTAATGCTGGAGCCCGGGAACCAGCAGCGGATCGAAAAGGCTCTGGAGCGCAGGGAAGGGCATTGGTCCCGTGTGGTCAAGCATCGGCTTGCCGACCGAGCGCATTGGTTTTGTGGCTTTATTCATCTCCTCCTCCGAAGCCAGCGAGCACCACACGATCCCGCAAACTTTCTTGCCGTGGACTTCGGAAGGGAAAATAGGGGCGGGCGGAACGGTCAGAAAAGCCAGGAAACCACTGATGTTTTCAGGTGCCTGGGCAATAAATTCCCGATAAGTCTTTATAACCTGCGGCGTCTGATCAAGAGGCCAGAACGTGACCCCGGAGATCACGATTTTGGCAGGATGCATTCTGAACAGGAAGGAAGTAACGATCCCGAAATTTCCGCCGCCGCCACGCAGGGCCCAGAACAGGTCAGGATTCTCATCTGCGCTGGCGCGAACAAAGGTGCCGTCAGCGAGCACCACATCGGCTTCCAACAGGTTATCGACGGTCAGGCCGTAGGGCCGAGACAAGTGGCCCAAGCCGCCTCCCAGAGTCAATCCTGCCACGCCTGTCGTTGAGACAGTTCCGCTCGGAACGGCCATTCCGAAGGCGTGCGTTGCGTGGTCAACGTCGCCCCAGACGCAACCGCCCTCCACGCGAACCGTCCTTGCTTTAGGATCAACGCGGATGCCTTTCATCCGCGACAGGTCAACTACCAGGCCGCCGTCACAACTGCCAAGACCTCCGACGTTGTGGCCGCCGCCGCGAATGGCTGTAAGCAGATCGTTTTCGCGACTGAATTCAACGGCCGCCATCACGTCGGAAACGTCCGTGCACCGCGCGATCAGTGCAGGCCGTTTTTCGATCATTGCATTGTAAACTTTGCGGGCAGCGTCATAACCTGGATCGGAAGGCGAGATGATCTCTCCGCGAAATCTCTGCCTCAGCTTTCCAATTACTTCTGAATTCATGCATTCCTCCTCGACGATTGGTTTGAGTTATGGAGTCCAGGGAGACGGACACGGGAGTCAAATGAATTATCGAGGGAAGGGAATGCTCAGACAAAGTTTCGCTCCAGCGCCGGTTGCGCTTTTTTGAGATCATGTTTCAGCCGCGCCTCGGCACACTAGATCCGCAAGGCCTGCCGATAGATAAGGATCCTTTCGATTACCCCGTGCCCCAGGTTATGACTCTGATAAGACGAGTATAGAGCCCAGCATGTATCATATGCGGCTGGGCTGAACCTATCTTCCCGCACTTCGTTCCCATGTGCAACGATTTTTTTAGCCCAACCCGCCGCTCCCTCTGCTCGATGAACTCTGGGGCGCGTCTCCGGAACTGCACTATGTGGCGTCGAGCCCCTGGTGGCTGCTCAGAATTCCATCAATTTCTTCCATCGTGAACCTGTTGAGCTTCACGATCTTTGTCTGGGACCGGAATGCAGGCGACAACTTCGGGCGCATGCGGAACCTCAATCAGAAACTTTGCCATGGGTCAATCCACCTTAATTTTCAAGTTTTGGCAATGTCACTTTAGGGTTTTCGGGCGCTAATCGATCGGGAGCGCCGGAAACTCTGATGGATCACGGCACGTTTCGTCTCTGCGGAAACTTCATGCCGCCAAGCCGCATTAACGATGGACTCAATTTCTTGCGCGCCTTCCAGACCTTCATACAAGGATGTGTTTGTGTTCTTACTCCTTTCTCTCAAAGAGCTGTATGTATCGACGGGACTTGTCATGCCCTATCCGGAAAAACGCCAACCCATATCTGTCATTCTTTGCCCAGCACCGTGGAAAGGGCCCCTCCTAAACCAGCAACACAAAGCACCCTGTTACGATCAGGGCAATGCACCAGATCATGTCCAGGTTCACCCACGCCTTCCGCAGAAGAGCCAGCCCCAGCCTGGCATAAACAGCCCATGCAATCAGCCCCGTCACCGCGAGGTAAGCCGCTGTGTGGACCGCAATCGCCAGCAGATTGCCGGCCGCTGATCCTGCCATGGCAGCGTGCACGTGATGTGCTGCAGCGTGCGCGGAGGTAGACATCTCCATCAGGACTGGCAGAACCATCAGACCTGCGCCGTGGGCGGAAGCCATCAGGAACGACCAGATCGTGAGGTCACGAAAGCCCACCTGCATTCCGCCAAAACGCGGATGCCGATGTCTTATCAGGCGGTAAATCCCCAGCGCGAAAAGAATGACTGCAACGGCAACCTTCAGGCTGCTCAATGGCAGGGCCAACCCTGCAAGTGCCACCAGAAAGACGACCGTCCCGATCGCCAGCGCATGTCCTGCACCGATCGGCACCAGCGACCGCCACACCGCGCGACCGCTCTTCTCCTGCATGCCCAGAGCAACCGCGAACAGCCATCCCATTCCCGGGTTGATTCCGTGATAGGCGCCGAGCAGCAGCAGAGCGAGGACTGGCCACAGTTCGTTTTGGTTCATGATGGATAGCAATAGGAGTCCGAGGAGGCGTCACCACCTTCCAGACGGACCTGATGGCTGCGTAGTTCGTCGAACTCCACAAAGAAGTTTCCGTCGAGCGCCATTCCACCTTCCGGCTCGGCATCAACTTTGACCATCCAACTCTGTATCCCGTCGGGATAAAACTGCTCATCCCAGGAAGCGTAAAGAGAATTCGTAAAATAGACCCGCCGCCCGTCACGACTGATTTCAACCATCTGCGGGCCGCCGTTGAGCGGTTGATGCGGTCTCTTCGGGTGGGAAGCGCGCCGCACAATTCCGCCAAGGTGGATTGAACCTGTCTTCTTCGGGTTGAGGGGATCGCTCACATCGTATTGGATGAACTCTCCCGTGCCCCAGCAGGAAACGTAAAGGAAGCGGTCATCGAGCGAGAGGTCAATGTCCGTCACAAGGGGCGGTACGGCCTTGAAATCTTTGAGCATGGGTGGCAACTGCGCCGGATCAGCAGGCTCCGCAGGTATGTCGATTACCTTGCGAATACCCCAGTTGCCGTTCTTTCCCTCAGCACGTTGCCACAGCCAGATGGATGAGGAAAGGTCCTTGAGGGATATCACCACGCCCATGAAGCCGTAGGCGCGCGTTGGATCATGTGCGGGTCGGAGCTCCAAGGCAAATTGATGCTCCGGACCAATATCCAGCTTTTGGAGGTGGCGCCTCCCCCGCAAGTCCCAGATATGGAGTGCGTGGCCATACCCGCTTTTCATAAGAATTTCAGGGACGAGGCCGTTCTCAACCGAGTTGGGCGTACCCCATTCGCTCGTAATCATGGTGTCGTAACCCAGGTGCCACCAGAAGTCGTAGGAGAGGTATTGGGGCCCGCGGTCAAGTTCCCATTTCCCGAGCACGTCAAAAGTGTCGGGATCCATCATGAAAATCCCTCCGGGGCCATCGCCGCTGGGTGATCCGAGCGCGCTCACGTAAATTCCGTCGGGTCCGCAGTGGACGGTGTGGGGCCGGGAATATCCGGTTCGCTTTGCGAGTTCCTGCGGCTCGATGATCTTGACGACCTTCGGCTTCCGCGGATCGGGCTTTGTGTCGATGACGTGAATCCGGGAGGAGCGGAGTCCTGGGACAATCAGATACCTGCGCTCCATGTGCGCATGGGGAGCGTAGGGCGAAAGGCAGGAACTGCATGCGTTCCATCCGAAATGGTGTAACTCATCGCCTTCGTTGGGCATGTCCAGTTTGCCCACGATCTGTCCGTATTTCGGCGATGACGGGTCCACATCGACGACACCCATGGCGTCGTGTTTTCCCTTGTGTTTAGGATTCAGTAGCGCAACGTACGCAAGTCTTTCTGGTGGTGCCTCCATCGCCATTCTGGGCGATGGGTAAAAGGTAGGATCAGGTTTCCACAGTTCCATTTTCTTCACTCCTTATCAGATTTTTGACAATATGCCCGCGGGGAACTTTTAGAATAAGCCTACGCTGGTGATTATGATGCCACGGGGCTGAAAAGTTTCCTTAAAATATTTTGGAATATTTACTAAAAGTTTCCTGGACCGCGCATGTTTAAGGAAAGCAAGGCCCTTGGTTTCGCCCCCTTCAGGCTGGAAATCCATGAAAGGCGATTGACGCGCGACGGACAAACCATCCCGCTTCGGGGAAAGGTGTTTGATACTCTGATCCCTCTCGTGACCCATCATGGTTCTTTAATGACCAAAGACGAAATGATGGCTGCCGTTTGGGGTGACATAATAGTAGAAGAAAATAATCTCAACCACAACATCTGCGTTTTACGGCGCGCGCCGGGAGAAAAAGCCACCGGCCAGAAATATGTCGAGACCGTACCCCGGCAAGGGTATCGCTTTATCGCCCAAGTCGAAGAGGTGGCTGGCCTGAGCTTACCCGAGGCTCCAAATTCGCGGGAATTGGGGGATGGTTTCTCGAGCAGTCTGAATGCCGAGCCTGAAGCTTCAAAATTCGCCTTGATACCCCAGCCGAAGGCGGCAATCCCGAATAGGGCGGAGGGCGTGAGCCGGGTTCCACGTAAGTTACGGTACTTCCGTCTGGCCATCTTGGCCTGCTAATAATCTCCCGGCTCATTGCGGACGGAATCACTCCAGCCGGCGAAACCCTTGCGCGGCCCAAGCACGTCTTGCTTGCTTCCAGACCTTAACCTATCACGCTGCTTTGAGTTCTGATGTGCAATTAGGGCAACGTGTCGCTTTCAGTGGAACGGTTGATAAGCAGAAGGGACACTCTTTGGTCGGCGGCGCTGCCGGAGCGGGTGCCGGTCGCCGCAACCGGTTCACCTGCTTGATGAGCAGAAAAATCGCAAACGCCGCGATCAGGAACTCAAAAACGGTGTTCAGAAAAATGCCGTAGCTGATCACTGCTGCGCCAGCCTTTTTGGCGTCAGCAAGCGACGCGTAGTGCGTTCCGGAAAGGTTGATGTAGAAGCTAGAAAAATCAATTTGTCCCATGAGTTTCCCAATGGGAGGCATCAGGATGTCATTCACCAGCGAGGTGACGACTTTGCCGAAGGCTGCGCCCAAAATGATGCCCACTGCCATGTCAAACATGTTTCCCCGTGAGATGAACTCCTTGAATTCTTTCAGCATGTTCAACCCCTCTCAGCGATCTGGAATTTGCTTCCTCCAAGATAGACGGATGGGAGAAGTCTGACGGACACCCGGCACTGCGTCAAGTGTTTTTGCCACGCCCTCGACAAGGTGGGGAAAGCCGATTGGTGTCGGAGGGGAAAATCGGGAGACAGACCTTTTATTTAATCACCAGTTGGTTTCCCTTGCTGGTGCGACCGTCAAAAGCGGCTGAGTGCGGAATAGGGATCCCGCGCAATACATTAACGGTGGTCTTTATCGATTGCGGCGACTGGAGAGGACATGCTATCGCTGGCTGCCGTTGGCTCGTCGTCGCCCGCGACCGGTTGGCGGTAAAAGAGGATCCCGAAAAAGCAGCCGACAGCCGTTGCCACAAGAAGGAAGAAAATGATGGCGACGACAACCCCCAGCGGCGTTCCGTGCATGGATTGCGAGCCAGCAATCCTTCCAACCGGGTAGGCGACAAAGGCCAAAGCGAACATCAGCAGCGCATAGAGCGGAACGTTCAATTTTCCGCGCCAAGCGGCAGCCGGGATGACCACCATGAGCACCAGACAGGCAAGTGCCAGCGGCACAACCACTCCAAGATTGACGACTACCAGGGCGAGGGAACCATAGGGCGGAAGGGAAGAAATGGTCATAGCAAGTGAAAGTCTCCCAATATGCACAAAAGCCGTACCAATTCTCAATGCTAAGCGCTTGCCTCATTCAAGTCAACAGCCGAATTTCAGCGAAAATGCCCGTTAATCAGCAAAAGATTCCAATTTCGAGGGCGGTTCAGTAACTTTGCTCCGGCCCTTCTGAGAGATCGCCGTTCCGTAGCCTCGATCGGCGTCATTCCAGGAGGCCGGTTCTATTATCGGCCGGTGGAACCCCCTTTTGTTCGCGGTCGCCCGGCAAGGACAGACTTCTCAAATCATCCGGCTCCTGTCCGGCACGACCCTTCGTTTGAAATGGCATGTTTCTTACCCCATTTCAACAGTCTGCGAATGCACCAGTACCTTATCAACTGCCTGGCGTTCGCCCAGCTTCGTGACAATGAACTTCGAGAGGGCAGAGTAGAGGGCACGTGCTGGACGGGACCGCAGCAAAGTACAGGAGCCTCCGAGCCATAGAGTACTCACGGCTGAAGGGTAAGGGCGCGAAGAGCTTTTCCACAGGCACGTCTGATAATATTTGGGACCGGTGCACGTAGTTAACATAATCTTTTATCCACAGGTTCCTCGGTTTTATCCACAGCCGGAGCTTGCCGAAGCGCATCAATGCCCTGCTTGAGGTTTTTAAAAATGCATTTCGAGCGGCTTGAGCGGCAGTGACAGTCTTGTGGTGTCTGTGGTCCGTGGCCCTCATCGAGTTGGCAAGTGGAGATTTCAAGAGCTGATACTTCTAGCGGGTCGCTTGCGAACGGGTGCTGCCTTATTGGTTTTCAGGTGCGTTGCTGTCAGCCTGGCGTGATAGGTTTGGTGTGAGGATATGAATTGGTCTTTCGAACGATTCCGGCTTATGCTAACGTAGAGAGTTTGCCGGAACGCCGACACTGTAGCCTGCAATGCCCCTAGTCGAAACAGAGGCCATTGTTTTACGAACTCACCGGTTGGGGGAGGCAGACAAGATTGCGTCGCTGTTTACGCGGCAACTTGGGCGGGTACGTGCTGTTGCAAAGGGCGCACTCAGCCGCAGGGGGAGATTTGGAGCAGCGCTTGAGCCTCTCAGCTATATCCGGCTGTGGATTTACGATCGCGAGAACCGCGACCTTCAGCGAGTGGGCTCGGCCGAAATCCTGGAGTCCTTCTTCGAGATGCAGAAGGATTACCGGGTCCAACTTGCTGGGCAGTATCTGGCTGAGGTGACCGAGCGGTTTCTGCCCGACCGCGAAGTGAACGAGCGTGTTTTCCGGCTTCTGCTCGCGGTCTTACGCGCGATAAAGCGTTTTGGTGAGGTGAACCGTCCGCTTCTGTTTTTTGACTACTGGCTCCTGCGCCTGGGCGGATTTCTTCCTGACCTCAGCCGTTGCATGAAGTGCCAGCGCCAGTTTGCGGAAGAGGATGGGTACTACGATCCTGTGGCTGTGGCGCTGGTGTGCGCGCAATGCCGCAGCGGGCCGGCAGAGCGGATTTCAGCCCAGGCGCTGGGGCTGGTTCCGGCGTTTCGGTCAGCGCGCATTGAAGAGTGGATTGAGGACAAGCCCGCGGCTGCCGGGACACGCGAGCTGCGGCGGTTACTCGAGCAGATTATCGAGGCGCACCTTGAGAAGAAGCTGGCCACCCGCCCGCTTCTGGCGGAAGAGATCTAGCAAATGGTTGAAACCGGCCTCAGACTCCGTTGTTTCAATGGATCGGCGATAGATGAACGGTTGTCGCTGATGGTTCCGGCGATGGCGGCAGCCTTTGACGAAAATCGTGCTGCCGAAGCCGCTGTTGGCGGAATAAACTGATATATGAGGAGCGTTGTGGCAGGCAACAAAGCGCCTGACAAATCGAAGCAAAAAGGCCTTACATTCCAGGAAATGCTGACAAGGCTTTACGGCTTCTGGGAACGGCAAGGGGCTGTGATTGCGCTTCCTTATGACCTGGAAGTCGGGGCCGGAACCATGTGTCCTGAGACGTTCTTCCGCGTCCTTGGCCCTGAGCCTTGGAGCGTGGCGTATGTTCAGCCCTCGCGGCGTCCTGCCGACGGACGATACGGCGAGAATCCGAATCGCCTTCTGAAGCACACACAGTTGCAGGTGATCCTGAAGCCCCCGCCGGAAAACATCCAGGATATTTATTTGCGCAGCCTTCAGGACATCGGAATTGACTTCCACAAGCACGACATTCGCTTTGAGGAGGACAACTGGGAGGCTCCGACGCTGGGTGCATGGGGGATCGGATGGCAGGTGATGCTCGATGGTCTTGAGATCACCCAGTTCACATACTTCCAACAATCGGGAGGCATTGACCTCGATCCCATATCCGTTGAACTGACCTACGGCCTTGAGCGCATCGCCGCGTTTCTCCAGAACGTTAATAACGTGTATGAAGTTATGTGGAATAAGTCTGTCACGTATGGGCAGTTAAGATTGCGAGAAGAATTCGAGCTTTCCCTCTACGATTTTGAAATGGCATCTCCGGAAACTGTCCGGCTGCTGTTTGAAAAATACGAGGAAGAGGCCACACGGCTCTTAAAGAATTACTTTAATTCTTACGAGCAGCGCCCTGACCGCTTTCCGCTTCGCAAGGTGTATGAATTTTGCCTCAAATGCTCTCACCTGTTCAACATTCTGGATGCGCGAGGCGCCATCAGCGTGACCGAGCGCGTAGCCTTAATCGCCCGCATCCGGAAGATTGCCACAGAGGTGGCGCAGGTGTATCTCGATCAGTTGAGTCCCGTGGCGAGGGTTGAATCTGCATGACAGAAGAGCATAAAAAGCGCACGGAACCGCTGCTGCTGGAAGTGGGAGTTGAAGAGATCCCAGCGCGCTTCCTTCGAGCAGCGGAGCGGGACCTTGGCGACCGGCTGGTGGAAACCTTGCGGGCACTTCGGCTGATGCCGGCCGATGCTCCGGCCGTGAGGACCTACTCGACGCCGCGTCGCCTGGTTGCTCATGCACCGCAGGTATTCGTGCGGCAATCCGACCAGACCGAGGAAATCATCGGCCCGCCAGTGAAAGTTGCGTATGACGTCGAGGGCAAACCTACCCGCGCGGCCGAAAGTTTTGCCCAGAAGAATGGTGTGCCCGTCAATCGCCTGGTTCGAATCGAAACTCCAAAAGGTCCATACGTCGGAGTGCGAAAATCCGTACGAGGAAGACCGGCCCGCGAAGTCCTCGCCCGTGCGCTCCCTGACGTCATCGTGGGAATCAGCTTTCCCAAAAGCATGTATTGGACTTCAAAGACAGGGCCAAGGTTTATTCGTCCCATCCGGTGGCTTGTGGCCATCCTCGGCGAAAATGAGCGGGCGCGGCCCATTCCTTTCGAGATTGCTGGCGTTTCCTCACGCAAAGCGACTTACGGCCACCGCGTTGTCAGCAGTCGGCCCATTCCGGTCAGCGGGTTTGAGGATTACGCGGAGAAATTGCATAAGCATCAGGTTGAAATTGACCCCGGCAAGCGCGCGGAAATAATTCGTGAAGAAATTAAAGCAATACTTGAAGGGCGAGGCCTTAACGCGATCCGGGATGAAGAGCTTCATGATTGGATCGTGAATTCCACGGAATGGCCGCGCGCGTTGCTTGGCGGATTCGACAGGCGATTCCTGCACCTTCCGCGCGAAATTCTGGTGACCGTAATGCGTGACCACCAGAAATACTTTGCGGTCGAGGATGCGAACGGCGATCTTCAACCGAATTTCATCGCCATCATGAATGTCGATCAGGACTCCGCCGGACTGATTCGCGAAGGGCATGAGCGGGTTTTGACGGCACGCTTTGTGGATGCCGAGTTCTTCTGGAATACGGATCAGAGGATCCCGCTGAGAGATCGACAGGAGATGCTGGCCAAGGTCACTTACCAGGCCGAGATCGGAAGCTACGCTGAGAAGGTCGAGCGGATGACGGTGCTCGCAGATGAAATCTGCTCTGGCCTTGAGCAGCAGGGAGAAATCACCTCGGCTGAGAGGGAGCATGTGCTGCGCGCCGTCCGGCTCTGCAAGTGCGACCTGACCACGCAGATGGTGCGCGAGTTCACCGAACTTCAGGGGATCGTGGGTGGGCTTTATGCCCGTGCGCAGGGTGAGCCGGATATTGTCGCCGATGCTATCTACGACCACTACAAGCCTGCCAATGTGGGCGATGATTGTCCGCGCAGCAAAGTGGGAGCGATTGTGTCGCTCGCAGATAAGCTGGACAGCGTGGTGGCCGGGTTCGCCGCAGGACTTGAGCCGACAGGTTCGAGTGATCCCTTTGGTTTGCGCCGGGCAGGGAATGGGATTGTCAAGATCGCCGTGGAGTCGCTTGGTACGCTCGATTTGCTTCAGATTGCAGATCGGGCCGCACAGCTTGCTCTCCGCGGCGCTCCGGGCGCGAAGGATGAATCCCTCATCCGCCGCGTGGAAAACTTTCTCAGGGAACGGATGGATTTTTATTTCCGCGAAGTCGCGAACCTTCGCTATGACACGGTCCGGGCAGTTCTGAGTCCGGCCGTTCCCAATGGGGCGAATCTTCCGGCGATCGCGCTTGAGCGCGCTCGAGCGCTTGAGGGGGTGCGCGACACGGAGGACTTTCTGGCATTGGCTGCCGCCGCCAAAAGGACCCGCAACATCCTGACGAAATCGGCTGGGATGGGATACATGGCCGGCACGGCTGCCGTGGACACGACGCTTCTTGCTGAAGGGCCCGAGCGGGACTTGTATGCGGCATACGAGACACTTGTAAGGAACCTGGAATTGCTCGAGAAGCGCGGCGACTACAGCGGATCGTTTCTGAACATGGCGGCGATCCGCCCGCAGGTTGATCTGTTTTTCGACAAGGTCCTCGTGATGGCGGAGGACCCAGCCGTGCGCGAAAATCGTTTGCGGCTGCTGGTTCGGTTGAACCGGGACGTGTTCACTCGGCTGGCGGACTTGAGCGAGGTGGCTGTCGAGTCGCGGGCCGCTGCCAACGTCGCACAAGCTGCTCGATGAGGATGGCGCGAACGCCTCGGATATAAAGTATTACATCAGCTCTTGTCGGCGCGCCGACATAGAGCGGGAATTCTGGATCACGGGCAAGGGCCCTTGCTTACCGCCTGGCGGCGCTGTGAAGCAGGAGGTTTCCGAAGCCACTTTGACGTTCAGCGGCGTCAGGCCGCACGAAGATTTCACCACAAGGAGATCAGGCATCATGGAAAAATTCGTTTACTTTTTTGGAGACGGCAAGGCTGAAGGGCATGGAACGATGAAGGACGTGCTGGGAGGCAAAGGAGCCGGCTTGGCAGAAATGACAAACGCGGGACTACCTGTTCCCCCGGGTTTTACCATTGCGACCTCAGCCTGTCGCGCATATTTCGAAGGCGGCAACAGCATTCCGCCGGAAGTGATGAGGCAGGCCGAAGAGGCCCTCGCGCGTCTTGAGAACCTACTCGGCCAGAAACTGGGCGATTCGGAACGACCCCTGCTGGTTTCCGTCCGTTCCGGCGCCAAATTCTCCATGCCGGGCATGATGGATACCATCCTTAACCTTGGTATGAATGACCAGGTGGTTGAAGTCATGGCACGCAAGACCGGCAATCCCAGGTTCGCCTACGACAGCTACCGTCGGTTTATCCAGATGTTCGGCAACGTCGTGCTGGACATCTCGAAAGATAAGTTTGAACACATCCTGACGGCCCAGAAGAAGAAGCGTAAGGTCACGCTCGATACGGAGTTGACTGCAGAAGACTTCAAGAAGGTGGTCGAAGGATACAAACAGCTCATCCGAGAGGAAACGGGCAAGGATTTTCCTCAGGACCCACACGTGCAGCTCAAGATGGCGATTGAGGCCGTCTTCCGCTCCTGGAACAATCCGCGCGCCATCACCTACCGCCGCATGAACAAGATTCCCGATGATCTGGGAACCGCGGTGAACGTTCAGGCCATGGTTTTCGGCAACATGGGTGAAACTTCGGGAACCGGCGTCGGATTCACTCGCAACCCGGCGACCGGCGAAAAGGAATTCTATGGCGAGTTCCTCATGAACGCTCAAGGCGAGGATGTCGTGGCCGGCATCCGGACGCCTGTTCCGATCACGGAACTTCAGAAAATCATGCCCGATGTTTATGACCAGTTGCGCGATATCACCTCACGCCTCGAGCACCACTACAAGGACGTGCAGGATTTTGAGTTCACCATCCAGGAGGGCAAGCTGTACATGCTCCAGACGCGCACTGGTAAGCGCACGGGCAAGGCGGCCGTCAAAATCGCTGTGGACCTGGTGAAAGAAGGGATCATCACGACAACCGAAGCGTTAATGCGCGTTGAGCCTGACCAGCTGAACCAACTGCTTCATCCAATACTCGATGAGTCAAAGCCTCTCAAAGTGATTGCAAAGGGCTTGCCAGCATCACCAGGAGCCGCAGTGGGGCGAATTGTCTTCACGGCTGAAGACGCGGTGGAGAAAGGGAAACACCATCCCGTGATTCTGGTTCGCGCAGAAACCGTGCCGGATGATATCCACGGCATGGAAGTCGCGGCTGGCATTCTGACATCGAGAGGCGGCATGACCTCACACGCCGCCGTCGTGACCCGCGGAATGGGGAAGTGCTGCGTGGCCGGATGCGCCGCCGCCGAAGTTGATGAGAAAAAGAAGCAACTCCGAATCAACAACCTGGTGCTTAAAGAAGGCGATTGGATTTCGCTCGACGGCACGACCGGAAGGGTCATTCTGGGAAAGGCAAACACAATTCTGCCAGATCCATCCAGCGGTGACTTTGCCACCTTCATGAGTTGGGCAGACAAAGCGCGTCAGTTAGGGGTCCGAGCGAACGCGGACATTCCGCGTGATGCTCTGGCGGCCCGCCGGTTCGGGGCTGAAGGAATTGGACTCTGCCGCACAGAGCACATGTTCTTCGCCAGCGACCGTCTTCCGCACATGCAGCGGATGATCATGGCATGCAAGGATACGACTGACGAAAAGGAAGCCGCACGATACCATAAGGAACGGCGCGCCGCATTGGCTAAATTGCTTCCGATGCAGAGGAAAGACTTCATCGGGTTGTTTAAGGCAATGGATGGGCTGCCCGTAACCATTCGGACTCTGGATCCGCCCCTGCACGAATTCCTGCCGAAGCGCGAGGAGCTAATGGTGCAGATTGCGGTCCTCGAGGCAACAAAGAAGAAGAGTCCTAAGCTAAGCCAGCTCAAGAAAATGCTGGCAGTAGTTGAGGGATTGCATGAATTCAACCCAATGCTGGGGCTGCGTGGTTGCAGGCTGGGAATCATGTATCCGGAAATCACGGAGATGCAGGCCCGTGCGATTTTTGAAGCTGCATGCGAATGCCAAAAGCAGGGCATCCAGGCGAAGCCGGAGATCATGATTCCACTTGTTGGCGATGTTAAGGAATTGGCGTTGCAGAAAGAAATCGTCAACCGCGTTGCTCAAGAGGTTTTTGCCAAGAAGGGAGTCACGGTGGAGTACATGGTAGGCACGATGGTTGAGTTGCCAGCGGCGGCGCTTTCCGCCGGCGAAATCGCGTCTGAGGCGGAGTTTTTCAGCTTCGGTACCAACGACCTGACTCAGACCACATTCGGCCTTTCGCGCGATGATTGCGGAAAGATCATCAATGCGTATGTGAAGCAGAAGATCTGGCCCGCCGATCCGTTTGCGGTGCTTGATCCGAAGCGCGTCGGGCGGTTGTTGAAGATCGGGACCGCTGAAGGGCGCAAGACCCGCGAAAACCTTAAGGTTGGCATCTGCGGCGAGCACGGGGGCGACCCGGCATCGATCCAGGTTTGCGCCGAAGCCGGATTGAATTACGTAAGCTGCTCACCGTATCGTGTGCCGATTGCACGTCTGGCGGCGGCGCAGGCGGCGGTGCGAGAGGCTGCGAGAGAAGGGGCGCCCGCAGAGGCTTACACAACTGCGTAGCGCTTTTGGCGCGGCGAGCATGGAGCCCCCATCAAGTGTTACTTGAAGTGTGAGTTGCTGATGGGGGCTCACTATTCGCAGTTGGTGGACAGCGACTGCCCATGTCGGCGCGCCGACATGGATTGACTTCACGGCCATTCGCCATCAACCAGCGTGCTCCATTACGCTGAGCAGAAGTTTTCAGGTCTTGATGCGGGTCAGAAGATAAATCCCACCCAATGAGAAGAACACGTCCGGCGACCAGGCGGCCACCGCGGGAGGAAGCTGACCAAGGTTTCCCATGGCCTCGAACAGGCTGGAGACCGACCAGTACACAATCGCAATCCCGATGCTGAGGGCGATGCCTGTCAGGGCCCCGCGGCTTCCCGTCGAAAATGAAAAGGGGATGGCGATTAGTGTCACCACGAAGGCGATCACGGGATAAGAAAACTTCCGGTAAAAAGCCACGGAGAGCCGCACCACATCAAAACCACTCTGCTTCAGTTCCTGGATGTAGCGGCGAAGTTCGAGCGCACTCATTTGCTCGGAGGGCTTGACCTCCTTTTTGAAGTAAGAAGGCCCTTCATCGAGTTCCTGGAACGTGTGAACTGAAAAAGGCTGATACAAAGTCACGCGGCCGCCATCAAAGTCCCGCACCCAGCCATCTTCAAGAACCCATTGTTTGATGTGAGGTTCCCAAAAGGCCCTGTTGGCGTAGATTCGTCTTTTCAGGCGGAAGGTGCTGGAATCGATTTCAAAGACCGAGAGGTTCGCAAAAACGTTCAGGTCGGGATCGAAGAATCGATAGTTATAGATTTTGTTGTTCTCCCCGAATATCCACTGACGGTCGGGGCGGTACATTGTTTGCGCCGGCTTGCCCTTGATCTGGTTCCTCAACGCGTCCTGTTGCTGGTTGGTCTGCGGCAGATAGTTGTTGCCCAGCAGAAACATGCTTGCGCTGAACAGCCCACCGCCGACGAGGACAGGAATGGAGATACGATAGAGACTGATTCCCGCGGATTTGATGGCGGTAATTTCATTCGATTTGCTTAACAGCCCGAAGGTTACAAGGGTCGCCACCAGAATGCTCAAGGGAAGCATCAGGTAAACCACCTGCGGCGTGAGGTACCAGTAATATTCGAGAACAAGTTCGGGAGAGATCTGATTGCGCACGATGTCGCCCAGAAGTTGGAAAAAATCGAAAATCATGTAGATGCCGGTGAACGTGACCAGCAGTACCACCAGATAGAACACCCAGCTTCGAAGGACGTACATATCGATGATCTGAAGGGCCCATCTGCCGAGCCTTCTCGATTTTGCATGGCCCTGTTTCGCGCTTCGCCTGCGGCCCCCCATGTGAAACCGCTCGAGGCTATGCCCGATTTTTTCGAGGGCGCTTTGGAGAAGGTCCACGCCCGTTCGAAGGCGATTGGTCCTGCGCAGCATGATCAGGCCTGCAACGCCAAACACGGCGTTCGCCATCCAGAGCCCTATCATCGGGTCCAGCCGCCCTTCCTTGGCCAGGTTCAACCCGGAGGCCATCAGTACGTAATAAACGAATACGAGCAGGATGCTGAGCATCAGGCCGAAAGATTTGCCGCCTTTTCGAGTGGTCACCCCGATCGGGAGACCCACCAGCGCCAGCACCAGGCATGCCACAGGGAGCGCCAGGCGATAGTTGAGTTCAATCATCGCAGCGCGGTCCCCGCCGGGGGTTCGAAGGTCTGTCAGGAGCGTGAGAGGTGAGAGCATCGATGGCGTGAGCGGCTGTGGCTCGTTTGTGCCGGGCTCAACGATGGGGATGTCAGTATTCTGAAACGCGATGACGGAATATTGCTGAGGGTGGCGCGGGTCGAATTCGTGCGTGGCGCCGTTATCCAGATGGAGGAGCACGCGCCCGGACTCATCCTCGTTGACAAGGTGGCCGGTTTCCGCTAACGTAACCTTCACTTCATTGCTCTGGCTGCTGTCCACGATAAAGACGCCCCGCCACTGCCCGCTGGAACTGATGATGTCCTTCAGGTAGAGGAGAAGGTGGGGAAATTGCTCAATGAAGACGCGAGGCTTGATATCGTAATTGGCTTGAGTTGCAGCCAGGGCTGTCTCGGAACGCTCCAGCGTTCTCACGGCTGCCGGCGCAAGGAAGAGGCTCATCCCCGACGTCATCGCCCAACCGCACAACGCAAACATCATCACCGGCAGCACAAACTGGCTTTTGCCAATCCCGGTGGCACGGATGGCGATTGTTTCACTGTCCGCCGCCATCCGGCTGAGGCCGATCAACGTGCCGAGCAGAACCGCCATCGGTATAGTGATGACCAGAATGCTTGGAAGAGGCAGCAAAAACAGGAAAGCCACCTGAGACGCATGGAAATTTCTCCGCGCTACGAGTTCGAGGATGTGGCTGAGAGGTTTAACGTAAAGAACAAACGTAAAGACCAGGAGGCCCAACAGGGAATGCGAAAAAACTTCCTTGAAAATGTAGCGGGTCAGGATGCGCATCGAATCCCCTCGGAGAATTCCCGCACCGCGCCCATCGGGGATTTTTCCGGGAGGGGCGCAGGGCCGCCCGGGCGCGTCAGCGTGACGTGCCTGCATCCAGAGAGGAGTTCGGGCTGACTATGTCCAAGCAGCAAACCTTTCTTATGGTCCTCTGGCACATGCACCAGCCCTTCTACAAGGACCTGGCCGAAGGCGTTTATGCCATGCCCTGGGTCAGGCTCCATGCCCTCAAGGATTACTATGGAATGGTCGCCATGCTGAGGGACTTTCCCGAATTTCACGCCACCTTCAACCTTGTCCCTTCACTTGTATCCCAAATTCAAGAGTATGCCCGAGATGAAGTTCGGGAGCAAGCTTTCGACCTTGCTTTCAGGCCCGTGAGCGAACTTTCCCCGATTGAGCGCGAAAGACTTGTTGAGTTGTCATTTCAGATGAACGTCCGCAACCTTGTGGATCGCTTTCCGCGGCTCCGCGAGCTTTATAACCGGGTCACCCCGGGCAATTCAAAAGGGGCTGCGCGATTCTGGTCTGACCATGATTTGATCGACTTGCAAGTGCTCTCGCAACTCGCATGGTTCGATGAAATCTATCTGAACTCCGATGAAGCCGTGCGGAGTCTGATCAGAAAGGGCCGTGGATTTACAGAAGGAGATAAGCTCCTTGTTCGCAGGAAGGAACTCGAAATCATTAATGCAGTACTTGAGGAATATCGCAGCGCGGCGGACCGTGGCCAGATTGAAATTTCTACTTCGCCCTTCTATCATCCTATCCTTCCCCTGATCTGTGACACGCAGATAGCTGCCGAGTCTCGCCCCGGAGTCCGGTTGCCGGCTTTTCGTTACCGACATCCCGAGGACGCGGCTGATCAAATCAGGGCCGCGATCAATCTTCACGAGAAGGTCTTCGGCCGGCGTCCGAAGGGGCTCTGGCCGAGCGAGGGAAGCGTTTCCGACGAGGTCCTGACGCTCGCTGCCCGTGAAGGCTTTACGTGGACGGCGACGGATGAAGGCATCCTCAGCAGGTCCCTGCAACTGCCGTTCAATCGGCGTGCTGACAGCACGCTTGAAGCTGCGGCTGAGCTTTATAAGCCTTATTGCTTCAGCTCCGGCGGCGAGCAAATTTCGGTGTTCTTCCGTGACCATTATCTCTCGGACCTGATCGGCTTCGTTTACTCGAACATGCCGCCCGAAACCGCCGCGCACGATCTTCATCAGAGAATCCGGGCCGCCGCGCGAAGCGCTGGCGACGGTCCAAAGGTGATCTCGATTATTCTGGATGGTGAAAACGCCTGGGAGTTCTTTCCGCGCAACGGGCGTGAATTCCTGAAATCATTCTACACGAAAGTGGTTGAGGACCCGAGTTTGAAAGCCGTCACAGCAAGTGAGGCTTTAGAGATGTGCGGGCAGGGAAGTCTTACGCATGTGGTTCCGGGATCATGGATCAACTCCAATTTCGATGTGTGGATTGGCGCCGAGGAAGACAACCGCGCCTGGGAATTGCTTTCCGAGGCGCGTGACTTCTATGAGCGGAACAAAGACCGCGAAATTCGCCGGCCTGCAAACCGCGAACTGGCGCTTCACGAGGTCTGGATCAGCGAAGGGAGCGACTGGTGCTGGTGGTACGGTCCCGAGCACTCCAGCCGCTATGACGAAGAGTTCGATCTGCTCTATCGCAAACATCTCAGCAACGTTTACCGCCTGCTCGATGAATCGCCTCCTGACTATCTGGCGGTGCCGATCAAGAGGTTCGAGCCACGCGCAGTCAACTATGCGCCCACCGGGTTCATCGAGGCGACGATCGACGGCCGCGAGACCGATTACTTTGAATGGATTGGCTCAGGGCTTTACCTGCCTGACGCGAGTTCCGGCTCAATGCACGGAGTTCGCAATTACCTCGATACGCTTTACTACGGGTACGGGCGGAGTGCGGTTTACATTCGGCTGGATTTTGAGCCGTTGTTTACCCGGGAACATTCGTCGTTTGAGGTGCGGATTGCCATCGATAGTGACAGTAACGCACGAATGCACGCATCCGTCCACGAAGGGAAAATCCGCACGATCGAATTCTGGAAAAACGACAGACCGCTGCAGCTTCCGCTTCCAACGGGCGATTCGATACAGGCAGCCTTTGCACAGATCTTCGAAGCGCGAATCGATTTTGCTGTTGTGGGGATTATTATCGGTCAGCAGATCCACCTTCAGGTCTCCCTATGGGCGAATGACCTCCCTCTTCAGGTTCTGCCACAGGATGGATGGCTGGTTTTGGAGCTTTCCGAAGAACTCCAGAGCTGGTGAAATCCCAGGCAAGATGGCGCCATTGGAGACAACAATATACTTTTATATCAGTTAAAATTATGTGTTAGTTCAAGCAACGCATTAATATTCCCACCTGCTGAGATCTCCTCCTCTTGCAGAAAGCGGTATCTGCGAAAACCCTGTGGAACTATCGCTGACTTTGCTCCCACCCGGGAATAAGAACTTCCACAGGATTCTCGCCAACCGGGATAACGGTGACGAGGGAGAGCGGCGAAGTTCGGACGACGGCAAGGCTTCCCGACGCGCTGTCCGCCACAGCAAGAAAGCGCTCATCCGGCGTGAGGGCCAGGGCTTCGGGCTCGACTCCCACATGCAACGTGCTTTTGACCGTTCGCGACGATACATCAAAGGCAGTTACAAAGCCATCGCCGGCCGTAGCGAGATACATTATGCTCGAATCCCTGGTGAACGCCGCTGCAAAGGGATCTCTTCCCACCGGCAGAACCTGTTCGACGTTGTCGTGCGAAGCATCGATGATTGTGACGGTGGATGCTTCGTCGCTTAGCACGAAAAGCTCTCCGCCATCGGGTTTCAACACAAGTCCGCTTGGTTTCGATCCCATTTCAATATGGGCCAGAACAGTGCGGGAGGAGATTTCAACGGAAGAAATCTTCTCCTCGCCTGTGTCTGCCACAAAAACTTCAGAACCGTCGCGGGAGACCACCAGCGGCCCGGGTTCCTTGCCCACCTTGACGGTTCCAAGCTCCTTCAGCGGATCAGCGCCGACAAAGAACAGGCGGTTGCCGGACGGATCGCTTGCGATCAGGGTCGTCCCGTCAGGCGTTATGGCCAGATGCGAAAGGTTTGGCACCAGGTTGACACTTCCGGTAACCTTCCGGCTGGCGCAGTCGATCAGAACAATTTGGCCTGCTTGGGGGTCGAGTGCATAAGCGCGACTTCCGTCGGGTGAAAAGACCAACTCATGTGCGGACTGGCCGATATCGATGGCGGCGGCGATTGTCATTTCGGGATAGCGAAGAATGCTGATCTTGCCCGATGTTGAGACAACATAAATCTCATTGCTCATCGGCCTTCGCACCGCAGTTTCAGGAAACGGCGCAACAGGAACAGTGGCGACGATTCGAGTGCTGGCCATATCGACCACTGCAATGGATTGGCTTTGATTGTTGACTACAAATGCGAGATAGGGGCGGGGCAGCGGCTCATGCTTCCGGCAACCGGACCCAGCCAGCGCCATGACGATGGCTCCTAAGCCGCCGGCAAACTGCAAAACCCGAGAAGTAACCGCAGACCGGCGTGCAAGGCAGCGTAACCTGGCTGGAATGTGATTTCCCTGGCGGGAGGCTGGCGTCATGCTTGAATCCACCGCCTGCGCCGTGAGGAAGCGAAAGCTCCTGAGGAATTTGCGATTGGACATTTCATAAACGAAGCTGCCAGGGCGCTGCCGAAAATGGCGCCTTGGGGATTTTTTTACCAATGCTGCGGAAAACAGAAATCTCTGTAGTGCCCCTCCGTCATCGAAGCGAAAAAGTTTAGCCTAATAGTCGCTGCAAAACAACAGCCCCCTGCGCAACCCCTTTCACATTCGTGCGTGCAGGGCTTTTGGGATCATTCGGATGATTTGCCTGGTTGTTTTGATCGATTCGTGTTTGAGATGGGACATTAAAGTATCACTTTAAGACTGGGTAAGCTCTCAATCGGGTGCCATGCTGCTGGCTCGGGCGGCTTGCGCTCTCGGGTACACAGCACGCATCGCTTCGATTTCCTGGATCCCGGAATTCCTTGCGGGCATTTTAAGTACGAGGTTGGGCCGGAGCCTGCAATGCAGGCCATAAAGTATTACTTCAGAATGTCGGCGCGCCGACAAAGGAATATCATGACGGTCCCGAAACGGATTCGTCGCTAGACACTCGATGGTTCCCGCCACGCCTTCCGCTTGCGATCGTTTGGTCTGAAGGCAAGCTCTTGCGTGTCAAACCTCCCGTAAATTGACGTATTTGAATGGCTTCTGCTAAGATGCCTCATGCAGAAAACGGAGCGAGGCAGATTGCGGGTGGGCGTGCACACGTCGATTGCGGGGGCCTTGGAAAATGCGGTCCGCCGCGCCAGCGAAATCGGCTGTGACACGTTCCAGATATTTTCGGCAAACCCGCGCGGCTGGAACTCACGCGATCCAAGTCCGGAAGAATGCGCGCGGTTTCGGGCTGAACGTGAAAGGCGGAATCTTTCCCCGCTGGTGATTCACGATAATTACCTGATTAATCTCGCTTCGGCTGACACTGAAATTCGGCGCAAATCGGTTGCCGCCTTCCGGCGGGAGATGGAGAGAGCGATCGCGCTGGGTGCCGATTACCTTGTGGCGCACCCAGGCAATGCCAAAGGATCAACGGTTTCCGCGTCTATCGTCAATTGCATCGAATCGATTAAGGGCGCGGCTCGCGGTCTTCGCTTCGATGGGCTCATGGTGCTGGTCGAGAATACGGCAGGGCAGGGATCGGCCATCGGCCGGAGTCTGGAAGAAGTTGCGGAAATAGTCGCAGGCGCGGAAGAGGATTTGCCCATCGGGGCGTGCCTTGACACCGCGCATCTGTTTGCCGCCGGTTATCCAATCCATACGGCCGCGGGCTTGGGCGAGACAATCAAGGAGATTGATGGTACCGTTGGCCTGCGAAAAGTGCACGTCATTCATGCCAACGATTCGAAAGCGGCATTCAATTCGCACGTTGATCGGCATGAGCACGTCGGAAAAGGTCGGATTGGAGCGGAAGCATTTGGCAGGATTGTTCGCCATCCCAAACTGCATGCCATCCCGTTCATCTGCGAGACGCCGGTGGACAGGCCGGATGATGACAGGCGCAACCTGGCCATGATGCGCAAGCTGGCGGCACGCCGCGCCTGACCTTAGGAGTGCAGCTTTCAAGGCAAGGGTATTGCGAATTATCAATTACGAATTCTGCCCACGCGGGTCGCAGACGGCTTTGCATTGGGCGATATGCCATGTTGGAGAATTTTGTAGCCTGATATTACGACCCGTTGTTCATGGTAATTGGCAACTTGTAATTTGAAACTCGAAACTTCAGATTGAAAACATGGACCCGACGTACGATCCACAAAAAGTTGAAGCGAAATGGCAGAAACGCTGGGAAGCGGACAGGCTGTTCGATGCCGAGCCTGATCCCAGCCGCAGGAAATATTATGTGCTCGAGATGCTGCCGTATCCTTCCGGCGACATCCACATGGGGCACGTGCGGAACTACTCGATCGGCGATGCCTTGGCGCGCTACATGTGGATGAAGGGGTACAACGTCCTTCATCCCATCGGATGGGACTCATTTGGTTTGCCCGCTGAAAACGCTGCGATCAAACACCAGCGCCCTCCGGCAGAATTTACCTTTGCTTACATCGCCCGTATGCGCGAACAGTTGAAGCGGTTGGGCGTGAGCTACGACTGGCGGCGGGAAGTCACAACCTGCCTGCCGGAATACTACCGCTGGAACCAGTGGTTCTTCCTCAAGATGTATGAACGTGGCCTTGCGTATCGCAAGAAGAGCCGCGTGAACTGGTGTCCGGAATGCGAAACCGTGCTTGCCAATGAGCAGGTCGTGGATGGCTGCTGCTGGCGCCACGAAGAGACGCCTGTGGTCGAAAAAGAGCTTGAACAGTGGTTTCTGAAGATCACCGATTATGCCGAGCGGCTGCTGGAGGACATGAAGGAACTGGTTCGCTGGCCGGAACGGGTCCTGACCATGCAGCAGAACTGGATCGGCAAATCGAAAGGTACAGAAGTTGATTTCCGCATCGTTGAGCTCGACCTTCCGCTGCGAATTTTCACTACGCGCGTCGATACGATTTTCGGATGCACGGCCGTTCTTGTGGCCCCTGAGCACCCGGTGGTTGAAAAGATGATTGCTGCTTCGAAGGACCCGGAAGCCCTCAGGCGTGAGGTTGACCGCATCAAGAGTTCGGCTGTCCGTGCGCGCGTTGAAGTGAACCAGGTGAAGGACGGCGCGCCCACCGGATTCACGGCGCGCAATCCTTACAATGACGAAATTGTCCCAATCTGGCTGGCGAACTTTGTGCTGATGGAGTACGGCACAGGCGCTTTGATGGCCGTGCCGGCACACGATCAGCGTGACTTCGAATTCTGTACCGCATTCAATCTTCCAATCCGAACAGTGATAGTGCCGAAAGACAGTGAACCTCAAGTAAAACTTGAAGCCGCCTTCACGGATTACGGAAAGCTCGTGAACTCGGGTCCTTATACCGGCCTCACTTCGGAGCGGGCCATTGAGCGCATGACCAAAGACGCTGAAGCGGATGGCTTCGGCAGAGGAACGGTCCAATACCGCATCAAGGATTGGGGCATCTCTCGCCAACGTTATTGGGGCACGCCGATTCCCATGGTTTATTGCGATGCGTGCGGAATCGTGCCGGTTAGAGAGTCCGATCTTCCCGTGCTTCTGCCGGAAAATGTCAGGCTGACCGGAACAGGGCAGTCGCCTTTGGCGAGCGTGCCGGAATTTGTGTCCACTGCCTGCCCGAAGTGCAACGGCCCGGCGCGCCGCGAGACAGATACGATGGATACCTTTGTTGATTCGTCGTGGTACTTCTACCGGTACACGGACCCGCGAATTGATACGTCGCCTATCAACCAAGAGGCTGTGAAATACTGGTTTCCGGTGGACCAGTATATAGGCGGCATCGAGCACGCGATCCTGCACCTGATCTACATGCGTTTTTTCACCAAGGTGATGAAAGACATCGGTCTGGTGGAATTTTCTGAGCCGGTTGCGCGGCTGTTCACGCAGGGAATGGTCATCAAAGACGGGGCGAAGATGTCCAAGTCGAAAGGCAACGTGGTGGATCCGTCGGCCATGTTCGTGAAGTACGGGGCCGATACCGTCCGGCTCTACATGCTGTTTGCCGCCCCACCCGAGAAAGACCTCGATTGGAGCGACAGCGGCATCGAAGGGGCCTCGCGTTTCCTGAACCGCGTGTACCGCCTGGTAGTCAAACATGCCGACAACCTCCGTGCTATAGAATCCATGCTTGGTCACACGAACCGCGCGGCGGGTGCGGTGCGGTATAAACCTGAAGAGAGAAAAATACTCCGCAAGGCCCATCAGGTGCTTCGACACGTCACCGAGGACATGGAGGACCGTTGGCATTTCAACACCGACATCGCCCTTGCCATGGAACTGGTCAATGAGTTAAGCGAGCTTGATTCTGAGATTTCAGAGGGAAAGATTTGCCCTGGAATCCTTAAAGAAACGCTTGAAATTCTGACACTGGTTCTTGCGCTCTTTGCTCCTCATATTGCCGATGAACTCTGGGAGGGCTTGGGGCATACCGGGGCGACTCTGCGCGTGCCATGGCCTGCGTATGATCCGGCGCTTGCTGCTGAAGAAGAACTCGAATTGCCGGTTCAGGTGAACGGCAAGCTTCGCAGCAGGGTTCGTGTGGCTGTGAATGCCACGGAAGACGACATTCGACGCCTTGCCCTGGCCGATGAAAAAGTCGCCCAACACCTCAACGGCCGCCAGGTTGTCAAATTCATCCTGGTTCCTCAGAAGCTCCTCAATATTGTCGTGCGATAGATCGTCAATTGTCGGCCCTCGCTGAGGAGTTGCTTTGTTCTCAGGTGGGGATGGTACTGCCACTTTGTTTGTGATTATCCCAACAGCCTGGAGCGTGCCCATGCGCCCTCAGGACGCCACGCCAACGGGGTTCACGTCATCAGAGCCGATGGAACATAAGCCAAACATGACCAATATCCTGTATGATGTAGAATAACGGTTTTATTCAATCTCTGTTTCGCTTTCACCCGCGTACACTGCCGGAGCAAATAAAGACAAATGGAAAACCTACGTCCTATTGTTGTTCTCGACTTTGGGTCACAATACACGCAGCTTATTGCGCGGCGCATTCGAGAGATGCACATCTATTCTGTAATCGTGCCGTGCCATTTGCCGTTTGACGACCTTGTGAAGATGAATCCGCTGGCGATCATTCTTTCCGGCGGGCCGTCTTCGGTTTACGATCCGGCCTCGCCCCGCTGCGACGACCGTGTTTTCAAGCTTGGGGTCCCCATCCTGGGCATCTGTTATGGTCTGCAATTGATGTCCCACAAGCTGGGCGGCAGGGTCGAACCGGCCGCACGGCGCGAATATGGGTTTGCCCAACTCGAACTTATTCCGCCCAGCGAGTTGTTCGCCGGGTTTGAATCGCCGCTTCGGGTGTGGAACAGCCACGGCGATCACGTTGTAGAAGTTCCGCCCGGATTCCGAGTCGTGGGGCGCACGGAAAACGCGATTTCAGCCATTGAGAACGTCAATTCGAAGATGTATGCGGTGGAGTTCCACCCGGAAGTGCGGCATACGGCCTCCGGAACGGAAATCCTGCGCCGATTCGTTGAGGACATCTGCGGGGCCGAACGCAATTGGTACCCAGGCTCTTTGATTGACGAGACTGTTGAGCGGATCCGGGCCCAGGTGGGCAATGAGCGGGCTCTGTGTGCGCTTTCAGGCGGCGTGGATTCTACTGTAGCGGCTACACTGGTCAGCCGTGCGATTGGAGACCAACTGATTTGTGTATTTGTCGATAACGGCCTGCTCAGGAAGAATGAATTTCAGCAGGTAACGGAAGTGCTGAAGGCCCAGGCCCACTTGAATGTGCGGGCTGTTGATCGCTCTGAGAGGTTCCTGAAGCGGCTTGAAGGCGTGACTGATCCGGAGCAGAAGCGGAAGATCATCGGCGAAGTTTTCATCCGGGTCTTTGAGGAAGAAGCCCGCGCGCTGGGTGAGCCTCGGTTTCTGGTGCAGGGAACTCTTTACCCGGACGTTATCGAATCGGTTTCCGTCAAGGGACCCGCGGCGACCATCAAGAGCCACCACAACGTGGGCGGGCTGCCGACGGACCTGACGTTTGAACTCATCGAACCCTTGAGGGAGTTATTCAAGGACGAGGTCAGGGAAGTAGGCCGGGAACTGGGACTGAGCGAGGAAATTATTTCCCGTCAGCCGTTTCCGGGCCCTGGACTGGCCGTCCGGATTCTGGGCGCAGTAACCCTTGAGCGACTCCGAATCCTTCGCGAAGCCGACGCGATTGTGGAGCAGGAGATACGCGCAGCAGGGCTCTACAATGAGCTCTGGCAGTCGTTCGCGATCCTTCTGCCCATATCGAGCGTGGGGGTTATGGGAGACTCGAGGACATACGCCTCCACCATCGCCCTGCGGGCAGTCACATCCGAAGACGGCATGACCGCCGATTGGGCGAAAATCCCCCCAGACGTTCTCGAACGGATTGCCACCCGCATCGTGAACGAAGTGAAGGAAGTCAACCGAGTTGTTTACGACATTACTTCGAAGCCCCCGGGAACCATCGAGTGGGAATGAGTGCTTCCCCCTCCAAACAGCCCTCGCGCATCCCATGGATCCCCGAACGGCAAACCGTACTGGCTAACGGTTTGCTAACTTCTGGGCCATGTAAAGCAGCAGCCGGCGGTCGCGGTCATTGATGTTGCTGATCAACCGTCTTACTTTCTGGAAGAACCGCGAATCACGGTCTGCCGGAATCTCCATGGCCAGCTCGTCGGTGTTCTTGCGCTGGGTCAGATTAGGGAGGTCCGGTGGTCTTTCCCCCTCATAGAACAGCTGATAGAGGGGTATCTCCATGGCTGCCGCCAACCTCTCCAGAGTTTCGAGGGAAGGCACTGTGTGGCCGTTCTCGACCCTGGAGATATAGCAGCGCAGGAGTCCCGTGCGTTTCTCAATGTCGCCTTGCGAAAGCTTGCGCTCCTCACGCAGCTTCCTTAGACGTGAACCTATAACCATGGTCGGAATTATTCCACAGGGTGATGAACAAGTCAATAGAAATTTCCGTTACTGGCCCCCCTGCTTATCTTCCATGTAACCCTAAGTAGCTTATCTTCGTCATAAAACACAGGAAAGAGCTACTATGGAAAATCGATGGCAAACTCTCGACCAGAGCCCAGCCAGGAAGCTGAATGGATCAGACGCTGCCAGTCTGGGGAGAAAGAAGCTTTCGCTCCGCTGGTGGATGCCTACCAGCGGCGGATTTTTGCCATTGTTTTCCACCTGGTCCGCCGCCGGAACGATGTGGAGGACATTGTCCAGGAAATTTTTATGAAGGCTTTTGCGGCCATTGAGAGTTACAATTCCCAGTCGTCATTCGGAACGTGGCTCAATCGCATTGCTGTAAACCACTGTTACGACTACCTGCGCCGGCAGCGTTCATCCAGGGTCACATACTTCGCGGAAATGTCTGAAGAAGGGCAGCGGCAGATTGAGTCGCAAAGTCAGAGCCACGAAGAAGGCGGGTTAAACAGCGAAGACAAGCTCGCTGTGGGTGATCTTGTCTGGAAACTGCTGGCCCGTGCACCGGCGGAAGATCGTGTAATCCTTACCCTTAAGGAGATTGAGGACAGGTCCGTGGAAGAGATTTCAGAAATTCTCGGACTGAAACTGAGCACGGTCAAAGTACGCCTGCATCGAGCAAGAAAAAGAATGGTCAGAGACTTCGAAAAATTGGCAGGAGGGACGGTAAGCCATGCGTTGTGACACTGTCCGGCAAATGCTCGAAGAGGGCGTGGAGATCTCGCCCTCTCTCCGGGTCCATCTTGATTCCTGTTCTGCATGCAGAGAGTATCTGCGGAGTTGGCAGGCAGTCCGTGCGGGCTTTGTTGCGCTCGGAGTGGAAGCGCCGCCGGAGCCCTCCATCGGCTTTACAACGCGCGTGATGCGCAGGATTGGAAGCGCCGCCGAAGAGCTTCAATTCGGGCAGCAATTCATCGATCAGATCGGCAGGCGCTTTGTTTACGCGACGCTGATGGTAGCTTTGACGCTGCTTCTGGTGCTTCTCCTGCCCTCATCGGGGCCGTTCCGCAGTTCCGGGGTTTCAGAATCCGTCCTCGTGCAGACCCAGGTGGCGACGGTGTCGAACGAGCAGATCCTGGGAGTGGATGGCGTCGATTCCGGCGATTCAGCCGAATACTCTACAGCGTCCGGCAGGAACGGCGGTCCTGCCATGCGAGGGAGCCAATGAAGCGGCGCGCCTACGTTTATTTTGTCTTGATATTTCTGCTGGGCATCACTGTCGGCGCAGCCGGAATGTACAGCTACGGCTGGTACTCAGGCCACTGGCACCGAAAATTCAGCCGCCACCGGGTGATTGAGTACCTTCAGAAAGAATTGAATCTTTCCCAAACGCAGACGCAACAATTGCAGCAGATCATCAGCCAGATGGACCAGAAGGAGTCTGAGCTGCGAGAGCAGGTGGCGCCGCAGTTTCAGGCCATTCGCGAAGAGGCGCGGAACGAAACGCGGAAAATTCTGAATGCCCAGCAACTTGAGAAGTTCAATGCCATGGTGAAACAGTGGGACGCCAAGCGGAAGATGGCTGCACATCCGCCCCCGCATTAATAGCTGTTGTGCCGACTGAGCGGCTCTCTTCGAAAACCGATGCATGCAGTACGGAGAGGAGGGCGTTCAATGGCATTCCTGGCAATCAGAAATTTTATCCACCGGCGAAAGAAGCAGGCAGGGTTGGGGATCCTCGTTGCAGCCGTTCTTCTCACGGTTGGCATGGTGTTGCGAAGGGGATCCGGTGAATCCCGCTACCTGACGGCGGAAGTCCGTAAGGGAAATATTACCGCCACCGTTGAAGCCACCGGTACCATCAATCCATTAACTACTATCCCCGTTGGTTCCTACGTTTCCGGCACCGTCAAATACATTTTTGCGGACTTTAATACCAGGGTCCAGGCAGGGCAGGTCCTTGCACAGCTTGATCCCGCCATCTTTCAGGCGCAGGTGATCCAGGCCCGCGGCAATCTGGCGAATGCTCAAGCCAATGTCGCCAACCTCGAGGCCAGCCTTGCTGTTGCCGACGCTGTCATCCAGAGCAATCAGGCGAATCTGGAAAAGGCCAGGGCTGCTGTCGAATACACGCGCGCCAACACAAAGAGAGTTGGCAATCTTGCCGCTGAGGGGGTCCTCTCCCGCGATCAGGCTGATCAGACACAGTCGGCGCTTGACCAGGCCAACGCGGCGGTTCGAGCGGCTGAGGCGCAGTTGAACCAATCCATCGCCCAACGCGCCCAAACCCAGGCCCAGTTGGCGCAGGCCAAGGCCCAGGTGCAGACGATGCTGGGCGCCCTGAAGCAGGCGGAAACCAACCTTCGCTACGCTACAATCATCTCGCCGATCAACGGGACCATCGTAGCGAGAAATGTCGATGTCGGGCAGTCCGTTGCTGCGTCTTTGCAGGCTCCGGTGGTTTTCAGCATCGCCCAGGATTTGAAGCGCATGCAGGTTTATGCAAAAGTGGATGAGTCAGACACCGGCAATATACGGATTGGAACCCCGGCAACATTTCAGGTTGACGCCTTTCCCAACGAACGATTCAGCGGCCGGGTGAGCGCAATACGGCTTAACGCGACGATGGTGCAAAACGTTGTGACCTATGACACGGTCATTGATTTTGAGAACCCCGATGAGAAGCTCCTTCCGGGCCAGACCGCTTATGTGACGATTCCTGTAGGGCAATGCGCGGATTGCGTCAAGATTCCTAATGCCGCCCTGCGATACACCCCCGGATTGCCACGCAATCAGCTTGATCAGCTCTACCAGAAATATCACATTCCAGAAGGAGCGACGCGCCCGCATATCGGTGGAATGCAGGTGGTATGGATGCTTGACAGCAACAAGAAACCGAAGCCGATCGCCGTTAAAGTCGGAATAACGGACTACAGTTACACGCAAATGACGGAGGGCGACCTGAAGCCGGGCGATCTACTGATTACGGGTGAGGAAATCGCGCAAGGAAGTTCAACACAGGGAACCTTTCCGGGTAACCAGCGGATTGGTGGAGGGCGCAGATAGTGACATTTATGACCCAAGAATTGTTGCAAATACATAGCGAACTTCAAGTTCAGCATGATGCGCCAGGGGCTGTCATCCGTGTGGAGAACCTTCACAAGATTTACGATCTGGGCGAAGTCCAAATCCATGCGCTGCGTGGAGTCTCATTGACGATACATCCCGGGGAGTTTGTGGCCATTATGGGAGCGTCGGGCTCAGGCAAATCGACATTTATGAACATTATTGGATGCCTGGACCGTCCCACGCGGGGAGCGTATTGGCTGGAAGGGCAGGACGTTTCAAAGCTTTCAAAAATTGAGCTGGCGCATATCCGGAACAGGAAAATTGGATTTGTTTTCCAGAGTTTTAACCTGCTGGCGCGGACCTCAGCACTGGAAAACGTCGAACTGCCGCTCATTTACGCCACCCAGCCGCACGAAGAAAGACTCAAGCGGGCGCAAGAAGCGTTGCGGATCGTTGGGCTGGAGGGCAGGGAGGACCACTATCCTTCCCAGCTTTCAGGCGGGCAACAGCAGCGCGTTGCAATTGCCCGCGCGCTGGTGAACAATCCGACCATCCTGCTCGCCGATGAGCCGACCGGAAACCTCGATAGCCGCAAGAGCATTGAAATTATGGAGATTTTCCAACGCCTCAATCGTGAGAAGGGTCTGACGATTATGCTCGTGACGCATGAACCCGATATCGCACGGTTTGCGAGGCGAACAGTGGTTTTCAGCGATGGCAAGGTCCGACGCGACGCACCCGTGGAAGGCATGGCAGATGCTGCGCAAGTGCTCGCTGGCCTTCCGTTGGTGGTTGAAAACCAGAGCGAGGAGGTCGGTGCCTGATGGATTATGCAGCAGTCCTGCGGGTGGCCATTCGGGCGCTGGCGCGCAACAAGATGCGCTCCGTCCTGACGATGCTCGGCATCGTCATCGGCGTCGGCGCGGTTATCTGTACGGTCGCGATTGGCGTTGGCGCCAGCAACCAGGTGCAGGAAGCCATCCAGAGTCTTGGCAACAATATCATTTTTGTTGCTGCCGGGAGCATCAACCAGCGTGGTGTGCGCCTGGGAAGCGAAGCAACCAAAACGCTCACCGTCAACGATGCGAAGGCGATTGCGCAGCAGATTCCGTTCATCAGCAAGGTCTCGCCGGGGGTCAGGTCCGGTGGCCAGGTGGTTTACGGCGGGCAGAACTGGTTCACCGGAATTGACGGTGTTACCCCGGACTATCTCGACATCCGGCGATGGGCGGTCATGGGAGGCAGTTTCTTCACGCAGCATGACGTGGATTCGGCGGCGAATGTTTGCGTCCTGGGCCTGACTGTTGTGCAGAACCTTTTTGGCAATGAAGATCCCGTGGGCAAAATGGTTCGGATCAGGAACATTCCATTTCGAGTCGTGGGCGTCATGGCGCCAAAAGGGCAGTCGCCGTTCGGCCGAGACGAGGATGACAGGATCCTGATGCCGTACACAACAGTACAGAAAAAACTTGCGGGCATTGACTGGCTGAACTTCATCATGTGCTCGGCCTATTCGCAGCGGGCCATCGCTCCCGCGCGACGTCAGATTGCTGCTTTGCTTCGCGAGCGGCATCGCCTGCGTCCCGACCAGGAAGATGATTTCATCATCCGCAGCCCCGACGATCTCGCACGGGCCCAGGCGGAGTCCGGCCGCGTGATGACCTTGCTGCTCGCCAGTATTGCTTCCGTCTCCCTGCTTGTTGGCGGCATCGGAATCATGAACATCATGCTGGTTTCCGTGACCGAGAGGACGCGCGAAATCGGTGTGCGGATGGCGGTCGGCGCCACGGAGAGCGACGTGCAGAACCAGTTTCTGGCGGAGGCCCTGGTACTCAGTTCCATTGGCGGCGCCGTGGGCGTGATTCTGGGAATCCTGGGGTCGCGGGCCGTTTCCAATATGCTCCAATGGCCGACGCAGATCCCCATTGAATCCATCCTGGTCGCCGTTGTGTTCTCCGTCGGGGTGGGGATCTTTTTCGGTTACTATCCCGCGCGGAAGGCAGCCAGGCTGGACCCGATCGAGGCCTTGCGATACGAGTGAGCCCAGGCATTGAATAGACTCACTCCCGGTTTGACGGGCGAGGCGATCTATGAAAGCAAAGGCGAGAAGGCTTTTCTTGAGGGTCTTCGCAACTCTATGTGGCGCTCTACTGGCCCTGCCTGTTCCATCAATGGCAGAGACAGCGAAACGCCAGCAGAAAATTGCCGACACCTTTTTTATCATCTCTTCGGTCGATGCAAAGAAGCATCAGATCGTGCTGAAACTTCCCACGGAAGTTACCGAAGTTGTGGAAGTCACGCCGGAAACAACCTATCGCGACGAACTGGGAAGGCCGCTTAAGTTCGAGGACTTGCGCGCGGGCGATACTGTCTATGCTGTCGTCGTTCGGAAGGCTGGCGGAGCGCTTGTGGTGACGAGCATCCGCCGCGGACCTATGACTGTCGAGGAACTGCACCGGCGGTATCTGAAGGAAGAGGAATCCTGAGGCTGGGCTCCGCAGCGGGAGCGCCGGCGGAACGTGAATTCATGCGGGGTCGGTGGATCAAGGGCTGTGTTCGCTTTGCAGTATTGCCAGGCCGGAAAATGATCTAGATTCCCTTCGCGGAAGCGGCAGCGACTCGCGCGTGGGCGACGGCAATGGCGGCCATGTTCACAATCTCTTCGACTGTGGCGCCGCGCTGCAGCACGTGCACAGGCTTTGACATTCCCACCAGGATGGGGCCCAGAGCTTCCGCTCCGCCAATCCGCAACATCAGCTTGTAGGCGATATTCGCCGAGCCAAGGTCCGGGAAAATCAGCACGTTTGCTCCGCCCTTGAGCGTCGAGAATGGATAATCTTCCTCCAGGATTTCCGGCACGAGTGCCGTGTCCGCCATCATTTCACCATCAATCATCATTTCCGGATGGGCTTGCTTCACCAGTTCAGTAGCGCGGCGTACCTTTTCCGTAAGCGGGTGCCGCGTGCTGCCGAAGTTTGAGAATGAAAGCATCGCCACGCGCGGCTCAAAATTGAAATCGCGCGCTACCTCTGCGGCGAGCAGCGCGATCTCCGCCAGGTCTTCCGCCGTGGGCTCGATGTTCACCGTGGTGTCAGAAAAGAAATAGACCTGCTGACGGGTCAGAATAACGTATACGCCTGAAACCCGGCGAACGCCTTCGCGCACGCGGATGATCTGAAGCGCCGGCCGGATGGTTTCGGGATAATGCTGGGCCACGCCGGCCAGAAAGCCTTCGGCGTCGTCCAGGTGGACCATCATCGCGCCGTAGTAATTCGGATTGAGCATCTGGTCTCGCGCCTCGCTCAACGTCACCCCATGGCGCTGGCGAAGCCGGTAAAATTCCTGAACGTAGGCATCGAGACGCGGCGAAGTTTCGGGTTCGATGATCTCGGGTTCAAAGTGTCGGATGCCGATCTCTGCCAGTCGCGCGCGGATCACGTTCTGCCGACCCAGCAGGATCGGCCTGCCAATCTTCTCCTCGCTGATCTGATAAGCAGCGCGAATGATCTTTTCGCGCTCGCCTTCGGAGAAGACGATTCGCTTGGGCGCGGCCTTGGCACGTTGCCGAACACTTTGCATCACTTCATAAGTCCGCCCGAGGCGGCGAGAAAGGGCGTCGCGGTATTCTTCAAGTTCTACTTGAACTCTTGCCACACCGGTCTGCATGGCGGCTTCTGCTACGGCCGATGATTCCCAGATCAGCACGCGCGGATCAAACGGCTTGGGAATGATATACTCCGGCCCGAACCCAAGCCGGCGTAGGCCGTAGGCGCGCAGAACGGAATCCGGCACGTCTTCGCGGGCAAGCGCGGCCAAAGCCCGCGTAGCGGCAATCTCCATTTCGTGATTAATTGTTTTAGCGCGAACGTCGAGCGCGCCGCGGAAGATGAAGGGAAATCCCAGAACGTTGTTCACCTGGTTCGGGTAATCCGAGCGGCCCGTGGCGAGGATAACATCCGGTCTTGCCGCCTTGGCGTCCTCGTAACTGATTTCAGGTACAGGATTGGCCATGGCAAAGACGATGGGCCGGTCTGCCATCGAACGAATCATCTCCTGCGTGAGGCAGCCGGGAATCGAGAGTCCGGCAAAAACATCCGCACCTCTCAGGGCCTCGGCCAGTGTTCGGGCATTGGTCCTGGAAGCCAGCCGCGCCTTGTACGGGTTCATACCCTCCTCACGGCCTTCGTACACCACTCCTTTGGAGTCGCAGAGAATCACGTTTTCACGCTTCACACCCAGGCGGATGTAATGCTCTGCGCAAGCGATTCCTGAAGCTCCTGCCCCATTGAACACTACGCGCACCTGGCCAATATCTTTTCCGGCGATCTCGAGCGCGTTCAACAGGGCGGCTCCAGAGATGATGGCCGTTCCGTGCTGATCGTCGTGCATCACAGGAATCGACATCGTGCGGCGCAGTTCCTCCTCGATAGCGAAACATTCGGGCGCCTTGATGTCTTCCAAATTGATGCCGCCAAATGTGGGCTCGAGAAGCTGGCAGAAGCGGATGACTTCCTTCGGGTCTTTGGAATCGACTTCAAGATCGAAAACGTCGATGTCAGCAAAACGCTTGAAGAGGACTGCCTTGCCTTCCATCACGGGCTTTCCGGCCGCGGGGCCGATGTTGCCCAGGCCCAGCACCGCCGTGCCGTTTGAAACCACAGCCACCAGATTGCCTCGGGCTGTGTATTCAAAGCTGAGGTCGGACGATCTGGCGATTTCGAGGCAGGGAACCGCCACGCCGGGCGTGTATGCCAGGCTCAGGTCCCACTGTGTGCGGCAGGGCTTCGTTGCGACGACTTCGATCTTGCCCTTGCGGCCCTTGCGGTGATAATCAAGTGCGTCCTGCTGATGAATCTCCATGTGATACCTCCCAGGACGAAGCAGGCAGGGCTTCAGCAAAAGTTTGTGCGGGAAGCGAAGGCAGGTCTTTTCGGCTGGTCGCAGGTTACCCTGCCTGGCCGAATGGAAAGACCAAGCCTGCCGCATCCCTTGGGATTAATCCGAAGGTCACCGTACGGGCCGACCCTCGGCAATCCCAAGTATACAACTGTGTTTGAGGTTTCGCTTTAGAGTCGTCTTCACCACTCGCCAAATCGGAAGACGAGGCCCGCGGAAATCCGCGCGTCATTTTGAGTATCGTTTGTAAATTGCGCGCGAAGATAGTCCACCTGGATCAGGCGCAGCCAGACGTGCCGGGTGGCTTTAACATTGATGCCGCCACCGAACGCCATACCAAAGGCATTTTCTGTGACGATGGCTGAGGGGAATCCTATCGGCGGCACGATTTCCGCCTTCCCGTGGACGGTACCGAAGAGCGCGTGAACGAAGGGGTGGATTCGGGGCAAGGAAAGAGTGAAGCGGGGGCCATAGAGTTCAGTGAATCCCGGAACGTAGTAACGGTTTTCGCTCGAGGTCGGCTGCGGTGAAACTCCGTAGTGATTGCTGTAATCCGCTTCGACGCCCCATGGCCCGAGCAGGTGAAGGTAAGCGCCGCCTGCCCAACCGTTCGAACTTGATCCAATATTAGCTGGAGCACCGCCCAGGCTCAGATGGGAATAACCTCCATAGAGTTCGACCTGGCCGTGCGCTTTTGGAACTGAAACAAGGGTCATCAGAAGCAGTACCGTGGAACAGCTAAGCAATTTTCGCATAGGGGAGTTTTCTCCTTCCGTTTCAGAATTGGAATCCCTACGACTACGAGGCCAATTTCGGAGTCCCCCACGGCACTTTGACATTTGATGATTAAGGGCTTTGCTCGGTTGCGCGGACAATGCAATTGCGAACGAAAGTTCAAACACACAGGGAAACGAGGCGGGATGAGGCGTCTCCCTTGATCTTTCGCCGGCTAAAAAGGAATATCTTCGTCGGTGATTTCGCCCTCCGGCGGAGGTTCGGTCCCGGCATCATACCGATCTTCTATCGCAGGGCCTTGTGCCGGCGCTGGACGCGAAGCGCCTGCCGCTGTTGCGCGCTCAGCGTCAGCGCGCGAGCCGAGCATCTGCATGCTGCGGGCGATGATTTCATAGGAAGTTCTTTTGTTTCCGGACTGGTCTTCCCACTGGCGGCTGCGGATGGAACCTTCGATGTAAACCTGTTTTCCTTTGGTAAGATATTCGCCGCAGATTTCCGCCAGTTTGTTCCATGCAACGATCTTATGCCACTCTGTGTGCTGCTGTTGCTGGCCGCTGCGGTCCTTGAAGGATTCATCCGTGGCGACGGAAAAAGTGGCAACGGGGCTGCCACTGGGCGTGTAGCGCACCTCGGGGTCGCGGCCGACGCGGCCGATCAGGATCACTTTGTTCACGGACCCTGCCATAATGGTTTCACTCCATCTTCCTTCAGATGATGCCGAGCGGCACAATCGCCAGGTTTACCCGCTGCGGCGGGCACGGATGATAATGCCCAGGCGCCGCAGGCGCTGACTTGCAAGATCGGATTCATGCGCTGCAGGGTGCTGCTCGACCAGTGCGCGCAGTTCACGGATGCCCGCTTCCTTCTGGCCATTGGCGAGCAGAGCATATCCCTTTTTGAGGCGCGCAGCAAGCGTTTTGTCGCCGTTGGGATAGCGCTCAATGCACTTGTCGTACGCAGCGATCGCATGTGCATAATCGCCATTGTTGTAGTAGCACTCGCCGATATAAAACTGGGCGCTCGAGGCGCGCGGGGTGTTCCCGTAATACTGAAGGTATTCCTGAAACCCCTGAATGGCCAGAGCGTATTGCCCGCTGTTGAAGCTGGCCATTGCTGAATTAAACAGTGAATCCGGATCCGGAATATTGGCCGCAGGGTTTCCTGCGACAGGGGCGCCGGCGCCGCCCATTCCAGCGTCAGGCCCGCTTGCGCCAGGCGGCTGGACTACAGTCGCGCCTGGACTTCCCGGGGCAACTGGAGGAGGCGCATTCATGGCCTGAATGACTTTCTGCGTCTGGGCGAGCTGCTCACTGAGTTTGGTCAGTTGGGCCTGAGCCTGCTCCAGACTGGAACTGAGCGCCTGGATCTGGCTGGTCATGGAGTCCATTTTATTCGACGATGCTGCCAGGTTCTGCTCGGTGTTTCTTTGCAGGTCCGCCATCTGGGCCTTCATCTGGCTGACGTCGTGTGCCGTTTGCTGGAGCAAGGTGTGCAGGATGGCGGTCTGCGTACTGACAGTGTTCTGGAGGTTCTGGACGCTCTGTTGGAGCGTGTCCAACTGCTGCATCATCTGGATAATTTCACGACTCACGCCCAGGGCGGGGGATGCAGTGCCGGCTGACAGCAGGGCGATTGAAACGATTGTCAGGGCATATTTTCTCAATGTCAGTTCAACCTCTCCTCAGGAGATACAAACAGTTGTCAGTCTATCCTCAGGATAAGGCTCCGGTCAACTGTGCTGGGGCCTGAAAGCTATGTGCACGAGAGCCTGGGAAACAGAGAGCAGGACATTGCTCAACCTGCTGATCGCTCAGTAGTTCAGTGAAGGGATGGAACGCCTTGTCTTTTCCAAGCGGAAAAACGGCTTCGCGCCCTTTGCAAAGAAACCCGGGAGCCTTCTGCCGGCATTCCTGGCAGACTTTCAGGCTCCCGGGGCTGTATTGTAGAATTACTCGCCGCCAAAGACGAAGTGAGCGCGGCGGTTCTTCTGCCAGCACTCCTCGTTGTGTTCGGTGCAGAATGGGCGGTCCTTGCCGTAGGAGATGGTCTTAATCCGCGATGCGGCAACTCCCAGGTTGACCAGGAAGTTCTTCGCGGCATTCGCCCTGCGGTCGCCCAGTCCGAGGTTGTATTCCTCACTGCCCCGTTCATCGCAATGGCCTTCGATAGTGAAATTGATGCTCGGGTGCGCCTTGAGGAAATCGGCGTCGGCTGTGAGCGCTTGTTCTGCATCCGGACGAATATTCGACTTGTTGAAGTCAAAGAAAGCGTCCTTGATGTTCTGCTCGAACAAGGTCTCTTCCGAGACTGATGGAGCAGGGGCGGGCGCCGGCGGCGGTGGCGGGCTGGTCACGGTGACGCGTGCCGTGGCCGTAGCTGTTCCGCCGGGTCCCGTGGCAGTCAGAGTGTAGGTGGTTGATTCCGTTGGCGAGACGCTGGTTGACCCGCTCGACTGAACGGCGCCGACGCCTGGTTCGAGGTCCAGGCTTGTCGCGTTCTCCGATGTCCAACTCAGCGTGACGGACTGTCCGCTCTGGATCGTGCTCGGAACGGCAGTCAGGTTAACGGTTGGCTTTGCCGGTGGAGCGGCTGGTGGCGGTGGTGGGGGTGGTGGCGCTACCGCCTTTTTGTGGCAGGAAGCCGCCAAAAGAACAACTCCAATGGTCCCGACGAGAAGCGCGAGATTGCGTTTCTTCTGTCGCATATTGAGAATCCTCCTTGAACAGGGAACTATTGCTTTCCCTAAAAATGATCAAAATATGAAACCAAACAGGAAAACTTCAAAAGGTTTATTGTGAACGTCTATTTCAAGCCGTAATAAACTAGACAACACGGAAATCTCAAAGTTCAACATCTTAGCACCAAACAAAAATAGAAGACAACTCCAATTTTTTATTCCGACTTCTCCGCGGGGTCAAAACCGGCTCATGCTTGCCAGTCATTAAGTCCTTTTCCAGAATTCAGCTCGAAAAATCCGGACGATGATCTGCGGCCCATCCTTGACGGGCCGGTGGGTGCACCGGCGCCGCTTCAAGACACAGTTTCACGCTTCGATGCCCTGGGATACCCTGGGTAAGCCGCGGCGTCCGCGTACTGCGGGCCGGAGTTCAGTTGGACCAATTGGGATTCCAGTTTTCCCCGGCTGTCGTCAATTCATGTGGATTGGAGCCGTCAGCCAGCATGGTCCAGACCTCGCGCTTTCCGGTCCGGGTAGATTCGAAAACGATATGTCGGCCGTCCGGCGACCAGGAAGGGTGCTCATTCCTCCCCGCATTGTAGGTAAGCTGCACAATGCGACCCGTAGCAATCTCGATCACGTAGATGTCCCAGTGTCCGGTCTCCTTGACGCTCCAGGAAAACGCAATAAAAAGCCCGTTGGGCGACCATGAGGGCGCTTCTGCGTCGCCGCCGGCCGTGATCAGGCGGCGTAAGTTCGTGCCGTCTGCGTTCATGATGTAGATCTGCGGCGATCCGCTGCGGTCCGACACGAAGGCGATTTCATTTCCCGTCTTGGGGTTCCAAACGGGCGAGATGTTGACGCCGGGCGAAAAAGTCAGTCGCTGGAGACCCAGACCGTTCACGTCAGAAACGTAAATTTCCGGGTTCCCGCCCATGCTGGAGCAGAAGGCAATCTTTTTTCCATCAGGCGAAAATGCGGGTGTCGTATTGAGTCCGCGATAAGAGGGGAAAGGGATGCGGCGGTTGGTGATCAGTGAATAGAGGTAAATTTCCGGATTGCCCCTTGCGTAGCTGGTAAAAGCCAGCAGCGAATTGTCCGGGGACCAGCGAGGGGTCAGATTGAGAGAAGGATAATTTGTAATCTGGTGCTGGTTGAACCCGTCGTAATCCATCACCCAGATTTCTGCGTGTCCCGTCCGGTTGCTGACGAATGCAATCTTGGTCAAATTGATTCCGGGTATGCCTCCGCCCAGGGTCTGAATGATCTCATTGGCGAAGCGATGCGCCGCGTCCCGTGCTGAGAGGTCATTCATGTCCGCGACATAACGCTTGGCCAGCACGCTGGGGTTGGAGGGATTATGGACATCGAAAAGGCGGGCCGTCACCACGAAGCTGTTGCCCCGGGTTTCCGTATAGCCAAAGGCGAGCATCTGCGCAGAGGCTGGCGGATTGCTCCAGCCGTTGAAGTCAACGTCCTGGGGTTCCTGAGGAGTGTTGACGGGGTAAAGACTCTTGCTGACGACGTCCAGAATTCCGGAATAGTTCAGGTCATTCCAAAGGACCTGATTGAAGGTTTTCGTGAGCTCGGCGGCCCGCGGGTCCGCTGAACGCGAAGCGAAATCGGGCACCGCAATCCGGACCGTGAATTGCCCCAGGTTGATTCCTGTGCGGAACCATCCCTCGGTTTGACTCTTTACCACCCGAGTGCCAGCCAGGATCGCGAAAAAGGGAATTGCAAGGAGGACGAGATATTTCACGTGTCGAATCTTCATCGCCTTTCAGATGCTCCTCCACGCCGAAGAGATGTTTCTGAAGCGGTAATCGTAAACAGGGGACTGGAAATTCACCGCCTCAGATCGAAATAGAACTCCACAGACACTTTGTTGCCGGAATAGTCCGCCGGAAGCGGTGCGAGCGGGCTCGATGCGAGCACGGCCCTCAAGGCTGAACGGTCCACTTCCGGGATCCCGCTGGATTGCGTAATGCGCGCATTGCTGATGCTTCCGTCACGATTAATATCAAAATCGACGTAAACACGCGGTGCGTTCAGAATGTTGGGGCTGATGGTTGAAAGCAGCCAGTTGCTGCTGATTCGGTTGCGGACGGCCTGCACGTACCAGCCATAACGCTCGCCGAAATCCTGCTGGCCAATCCCGATCGCCACGTCGCCCGCCGATGTTGTCACCGAACTGTAGCTCATAGTCGGCTTGCCCCCCTCACCATAAGGGATGGCGTTGGGAGGTGGCTGAATCTTCTCCTTCTGGATGCGCGGGTTCGCCAGCATCTTTTTTTCAGGGGCCTTGACCGCTTCCTTGAACTTCGGAATCTTTTGGGCCATCAAGTCGGGCGGCGGCTTGGGCACAGGCTGCTTCTGAAACAGCCCTGGGTTCTGCACGGCAACCGTGTTAGGAGTCGTGATTCTGGGCTGCGGCAGAGGGACGCCGGGCAGGGAAGCCACAGCATTCACGTGGACCGCGCTGCCAGAGTTCAAGGATTGCCCCCATCCTTTTCCCATTCTTCCGCCCCAAATTGTATAAACAAGAGCAGAGAGCGCCAGCAGGCAGTGAAAGATGATCGACGCCAGCAGCGCGCCGCGAAGGCTCTCGCGATGGTCGAAGATCGGAAATGTTGCAGCGCCCATGGCGGAGTCGCCTCGAAAAGATGCTCCACGATGAAGTTATGTGCTTCCCTTGGTGTTCAACGGCTCGGTGACGATATTGATGTTCGTCAAATTGGCCTGCTTGAGCGCGTCAATGACTTGTGCAAACGCCCCGAAAGAGACAGCCTGATCGCAGCGGATAAAAACGGGCGCCTTCTCAGAGTTCTTAAGGCGTTTTCGAATGACGTCGCCGAGTTGGTGAATATTGACGGGATCGTTCCCAACATAAATCGTCTGCCGCTTGTCGATGGTCACCACCACGCGTTCTTCGGAGATCACCTTGACCGTTTTAGTCTTTGGGAGATCCACTTCAATTCCTGATTCGAGCAGCGGAGCGGTAACCATAAAGATCACCAGCAGCACCAGCATAACGTCCACAAAGGGAGTCACGTTGATGTCCGACATCGAGGTCTGGGTTGTTCCCTTGGGAGTTGTAAAGGCCATGTTCAACCTCACGGACCGTTTCGACTGTACCCTGTCCCCGAAAGCGCTGTGCCAGAAACAGCGTTGTTGAAGGCCCCGGAGGACCGGCGGCTTCTATGTGAAGTACCGTTCCGTCATATTGAGGAATTCCAGCACAAAATCATCAAGCATGGTGCCGAACTGTTTCAGTTGCTGTACGAACTGGTTGTAGGCGATCAGTGCCGGAATGGCCGCGAACAAGCCTGCGGCCGTCGTGATCAGGGCCTCGGAGATGCCCGGCGCCACGCTTCGCAGGCTGGCCGTCCCGGCAGTGCCCAGACCGTGAAAGGCGTCCATGATGCCCCATACGGTCCCAAACAGTCCGATGAATGGAGTCGCAGCGGCGGTTGTTGCCAGCCACGGCATCCAACTCTCAAGCCGCGTAAGTTCCGCCGTGGACCCAATCTGCAGTGAACGGCGAACCGAATCGAGGCTCCGAATGACCGGTTTTCCCGGGTTCTCGCTGATCGTTGCTTGGTTCTCAATCTCACGATATCCCGCCTGAAAGACCTCCGGCAGAGGGCTCCCCTTAAGCACGGAGCAGGAGGCTCGAATCTCCGACAGTTTTTTGCTCTGGCGGAAAATCTGGAGAAACTCGGCGGACTCGCGGAGTGCACGCTTGAACGTTCGATACTTGTGGAAGATGATGGCCCAGGATAAAACGGAGAAGAAGAGCAGAATCAGGAGAACAAGGCGTGCGACAAGACCTGTACTCGACAGGTACTGCCAGATGTCACCCTGAAAGAGAACGAGTAGGGTTGCTGCCAATCGACCTCCTTACGAAGCTGTAAATCGTGCGACCCCATCAATTCTCGACCCTAGCATAGCGCGACAAATTCCGTCAATTGTCCAGAAGAGGAGGATTTCTTTCAGCACGTTGCTGAAAAAGCCGAATTGTCATGCTGACCGAAGCGAGGCATCTCTGTTCCGCTCTGAAAATCAATACATGGATCATTCGCTGCGCTAAGAATGGGAAGCGTAAGATCTTCTTTTCAGCAACCCGTTAAATCTTCTTGCGACGTTTCGCCAATTTGGTTCATATTTTCTATCTGGGCTTTCCGGGGTATTATCGGCTATCGCAGTCTGCGCAGTGAGTGCGCCGCTTGAGGAACAGGAAAACTGCGCGCCGGTTCATATGCTCCACGAAATCCATATACAGAACTTCGCGGTCATTGATGATCTTACGGTGGAATTTTATCCGGGATTGAACCTGCTTTCAGGCGAGACCGGTTCGGGCAAATCCATCGTTGTTGACGCGCTGGGGCTGGCGCTTGGTGGAAGGGCTGCGACCGACGTAATCCGAACCGGGTGCGACAGGGCCACGCTGACGGCCGTCTTTCGTGCTCCCATCCAGGGAGCGTTGAAACGTTGGGCGGATGAATACGACCTCGAGGATGAAGGCGAGGCTGAAATCATTTTTCGACGCGTGATTCATTCAAACGGCAGAAGTCGGCTGCTGGTGAATGACCAGCCTGTCACGCTCTCGGCAGTCAAAGCGCTTGCCGATTTGCTGGTCGAAGTGCACGGGCAGAACGAGCAAGTCACCCTATTTTCTCCCGACGCACAGCTTGAATTGCTTGACCGTTTCGCAGGAGTGGGCGAGTTGCGCGATCAGGTTGCGGCCCTTTATGCGCGCCGCAGGCAGCTTGAAACGGAACTCGAAAGCCTCAGTCAGAATGAGCAGGACCGTCTAAGGACCATTGATCTCCTTACCTTCCAACTTAAGGAACTCGATCAGGCGGAACTCGAGCCGGGAGAGGACGCGAGGCTTGAAGAAGAGAAGCGGGTACTGGCCCATCGCGAAAAAATCCAGTCTGCGGTATCACAGGCGTACGGCGCTCTCTATGAAGACGAGAATTCCGCCTGCGAAAGAGTTTCGGTTGCAGCGCGCTCGCTCGAAGAACTGCGCGCATACGATTCGTCATTCGAAGCGCAGGTGGAATTGCTCCGCGAAGCAAAAGCCCGCCTTGAAGACGTTGCGATGACCCTGCGCGACTACGTTAAGGACCTTGACGCAAGTCCACACCGCCTGGAAGAAGTCGAAGATCGCCTCGCGCTGCTTGATCGGATCAAGCGGAAATATGGCAAGACAATCGAGGATGCCCTGGCGTACCGCGAAAAGGTGCGCCAGCAGCTTTCGGGCCTTGAACACTCCGACGAGCGCCGCGAGGAAATTGCCCGAGAACTGAAGCATGCGGCGATTGAATACCGCAAGGCCGCGGAGATGCTCTCACAAAAACGCCGGGAAGCGGCAGCACGCCTGGAAAAGCTGCTTCGAAAAGAGCTTGCAGACCTCAGCATGGAAAAGACGCGGTTTGCCGTTCATTTCGAACCTCTCCCACCCGAAGAGCCGGGCGCGGGCGGGCCGAATGGGCTTGACTCGATCGACTTCCGCATTTCGCCGAATCCCGGCGAGGACCTTCGCCCGCTCGGAAAGATTGCTTCCGGCGGAGAACTTTCCCGCATCATGCTGGCGCTCAAAACAGTGCTCGGCACAGTGCGGCTGGATGGTGTGTCCGTGAAACGGCCGCTGATGCCCACCTTCATTTTTGATGAGGTCGATGCCGGCATCGGAGGGAGCGTCGCAGAACGCGTCGGGCAGCGCCTTAAACGCCTGGCGCAGACCACGCAGGTGATTTGCGTTACTCATCTTGCACAAATTGCCTGCTTCGCCGATCACCATTACTTTGTCGAAAAGTTCGAGCGCGGCGGGCGTTCGCATACCAGAATCGAATATCTTGCCGATGAAAAGGCGCGTGCGGGCGAATTGGCGCGCATGCTTTCCGGCACGCGCGTCACGGATGCTGTCCTGAAACACGCCGCCTCAATGCTGAAGCAGGCGTCTGCATGAAACGAAATTCAATTTCACAGCGCACGACTGAATCAGATTCGCGTAATCACAATCGTCGGCTACCCAAAGCAACACTCTCAAGCTATACTGAATGAAGCGTGATGGATTTTCTCTAATGGGCACTGATAATTTCCCAATTCTAACCGGCGGCGTTCATCGCCCTGAACAGTCGAATGGCGGACCCGGTTCCGCAGGCGGCCACGCTGCCGATGGCAAGCCTTTTTACATTGAGACATTCGGCTGCCAGATGAACGTCCACGATTCGGAGAAGGTAGCCGGCGTATTGATGGCAAGGGGCTACCGGCCCGTATCGAATCCTGACGACGCTGAAATCATTTTCTACAACACCTGCAGCATTCGCGAGAAGGCCGCGCAAAAAGTTTTCTCCCGCCTCGGGAGCTTCCGCAAGGACCGCGGCGGCAGAAACAGAGTATTCGGAGTGCTTGGATGCGTGGCCCAGCAGGAAGCTGAAAATATCTTCGAACGCGCTCCTCATGTCAGCCTGGTGTGCGGCTCGGCAAGTTACCCCAGATTGCCGGAACTGCTGGCGGAACTTGAAAACGGCAGCCGCAGAGTGACAGGACTGGCCCTCGACACCGAAGACTGTTTTGAAACGGAGATGACACGGCGCGAAAACCGCTTCCGCGCTTACATTACCATCATCGAGGGCTGCGACAAGGCGTGCACTTACTGCGTTGTTCCCATGACCCGCGGTCCGGAGCGCAGCAGACCTTCTGATAAAATCCTGGCTGAAGCCCGCCGCCTGGCGGATGAAGGCTTCACGGAAATCCAGCTTCTCGGGCAAACCGTCAATTCTTACCGCGATCCCTCGCCGGCCCGCATGGGCTTTCCGGAACTGCTGGTGCGCGTGGCGGAAATACCGGGCATTCGGCGCGTGCGGTTTACAACTTCGCACCCGAGCGATTTCACCCGCGAGATTGTTGAGGCGATCGACAGTCATCCGGCGCTGTGCGATCAGATCCACCTGCCTGTGCAATCCGGCTCAAACCGGGTCCTGAAGCGAATGCTGCGGACTTACACCCGCGAGCAATATCTTGAAAAAATCCATTGCATCCGCAGCGCAAAGCGTGCTATTAGCATCTCGACGGACATCATCGTAGGGTTCTGCGGTGAGACGCTTGAGGATTTTGAACAAACGCTCGGCCTTCTCGACGAAGTCGGCTACGATCAGGTTTTCTCCTTCAAGTATTCTCCTCGTCCTAAAACAGCAGCCGGCCAGTTTGAAGACTCCGTTCCAGAGGAGGAGAAAGGACGCCGGCTGGCGATTCTCCAGGACAAGCAACGTGAAATCCAGATTCAGCGAAACCAGCAGTGCGTGGGCCGGGAGTACGAGGTGCTGGTTGAAGGTTACCAGCCGCGCCTGGGGCAAGCCGTGGGAAGAACGACAAGCAATCGGATCATCAACTTTCCCGGCGACCCTGCATGGATTGGGCATTATATGATGGTACGTGTGACAGCGTCGGGGCCTAACAGCCTGACCGGCGAGCGGGTAGTGGGGACTGCTGCCGGCCGAGCCTAGCGCTGAATGGATAATTCAGCCGGTCGCAGCAGGACGCAACGCCTGCAAGGAGGATGAACAATGGAAGTCGAGGTTAAAATCCGCGGTTTGATGATGGACCCTGTCACAAACATGCCCATCGTTATCCTGAAGGATATAGAAGGATCTTCCGTGCTTCCGATCTGGGTGGGGATCTACGAGGCCAATGCCATCGCGCTTGAAATAGAAAAAGTGACTACTCCAAGGCCCATGACGCATGATCTGCTGAAGAACCTCCTGCTTGGCCTCGAGACGCACGTGCGAAAAGTGGTCGTCAATGAGCTGAAAGATGATACCTTTTATGCGCTCATCTGGCTTGAGAAGGATGGAGAAACCTTCTCGATCGATTCCCGCCCAAGCGACGCCCTTGCGCTCGCTCTGCGCGTGGATTGTCCGATCTTTGTTGAGGACGAGGTCCTGAAGAGTTCCCGGTTATCCGGCGCCGGAACCGACAAAATCAACAACGACGAGCTTCGCAAGTGGCTCGAAAATCTCAACGACGAAGACATCGGCCGGTATAAAATGTAACACCCGAGGGCAGTGAAGGCCGCTTTGCCACAGGGAGCGGCCGCCCGTGATTCCAACCTGCCTCGACCGGAGTTTAAGGAGTGGCAAGAGTAATCGCCGTTGCCAACCAGAAGGGCGGGGTTGGCAAAACCACAACTGCAATCAATCTCGCCGCCGCTTTGGCGATGCACAATAAGCGGACCCTCCTGATTGACCTGGACCCGCAGGCCAACAGTACCCTGACTTTCATCAATCCTGAAGAGGTTGAAGCATCCATCTACGATGTTCTTGTCGACCACAAGTTGAAACTTTCCGAGGTGATCAAGCCTACCCGGTGGATGAATCTCTCATTGGTCCCGTCCCGGATTGCGCTCGCCAAACTGGAAGCCCAATTGGTGGGCCAGTTCGATGGGCCGTTCCGCCTGAAGGATGCCATCGCGGCCTGCCGCGACGATTTTGATATGATCGTGATTGATACGCCGCCTGCGCTGGGGATCATTACCGTGAACGCGCTGGTGGCTGCGTCATTCCTGATTGTTCCTATCCAGGCATCCTATTACGCGCTCGAGGGCACCGATGATCTACTGGAGACGCTGGAACGCATCCGGGCACGGCCGAACCCCGACCTTCAGTTGCTGGGCGTCCTGATTACGCTTTACGACAAGCGCACGAATCTTGCTCGCGACATTCACAAACAGGTGCGGGAGGTTTTCGGCCCCAAAGTGTTTAAGACGGTCATTGGCAAGAACGTCCGGCTGGAAGAAAGTCCGGCATACCGGGAGACTATTTTCAGTTTTGCTCCAACATCCTCCGGAGCGGAGGAGTACGCCAGCCTGGCGAAGGAGGTGCTGCAACGTGTCGGTTAGACGTGCAGGACTACCACTAGCGATTCAGATGCGCCATAGCGCCCACTACGTTGAGGACATCATATCCCGCAGCGGGGCGGCCATCGGGCGGATGATTGCCATTGAGGAGATCCAGCCCTATGCTGACCAGCCGCGGAAAGACAGGGGGGATTTGAGCGGCCTTGCGGAATCAGTCCGTCAGAAGGGCGTTCTGGAGCCGTTGCTCGTTCGCAAGCACCCGGAATCCGGCAAATACCAGATCATTTCCGGCGAGCGCCGTTTTTTTGCGGCGTGCATGGCCGGGCTTAAGGAAGTGCCTTGCATCGAAAGGGATGCCGACGACGGTGAAACGCTGGAATTGGCCCTGATTGAGAACATCCAGCGCAAGGACCTTACACCGTTCGAGGAGGCCGATGGCGTTCAGGCACTTGGAGACCGCTTTGGGCTGACCCACGAGCAAATCTCCAGGAAACTTGGAAGGTCCCGGTCCTCGGTTACTGAGCTCCTGACCCTCCGCATTATTCCGGATGACATCAAAGCCGCGTGTATCGAAAGCGGAGTGCTTTCCAAATCGCAGTTGCTGCAGGTGGCTCGTCAGCCCACCGAAGCCAAAATGCGCGAAATCGTTCGCCGCTTTGCCGAGGGAACTCTGAACCGTGATCAGGCGCGCCAGGAGCGCAATCCCAACAGCAAGCCCCGCAACGGGTCGTTCCGGTACGTGCCGCCGACGAAAGAGTTCAAGCTCGTCCTGCAATTCAGCAAAGGCAATGCGAAGCGCGAGCAGGTCATCGAGGCCCTCCGCCGCGTGTTGCAAGAGCTCGAAAACGAATCCTGATGCGCTGATGTTGCATGCATTCGCTGGTTGACTGCCGCTTTTACCCCGGCCTTTTTCTCTTCGAAGGGTGTTTGTTCGCTCCGCGCTACGTCGCCGGTGACTCAGCCCATGCCGTGCCAGTTCGCCACTTTTGATCACTTCAGCTCAAATCGCCGCGAGACAAGTTAAAATGGAAAGCTTGGATCAGCAACAGGACACCGTTGCTTCCGCGCGTCTGTTCGTTTACGGCACGTTGTGCCAGGGATTCGGCTCCCATGGATTGCTGCAAAGACTGCGCGCCCGCTTCATTGCGCCAGGCTACGTCTTCGGCAGGCTCTACGATCTGGGAGAATATCCAGGCGCACTCGAAAGCGCCGGCAATTTGTACCGTGTTCATGGTGAGGTTTACCTGCTTCCGAATGCCGCCGAAGCGTTCACGGTCCTGGATCAATACGAAGGATTTAACGCTGCAAACCCGACAGCGTGCCTGTTCGAGCGCAGAGAAACAACAGTAATGCTGGCAACCGGCGGACAGATGCAGGCATGGATTTACTGGCTGCACCGTTTTCGTTCTCCAGCGCGGCTGGTGCCGTCAGGCAAGTATGCATCGCGCTGAAACGGGTTTTACGCCTGTCATCATGAGTGCAGCGAACGATCCGCGTGTTTATTTTCGGAGAAAGACCGCGATGTTCCGCTTCGCTCAGCGTGACTATTGGCCTTTTTAGCAACTCCCTCTGAGAGTTTCATTGGGCGTACGACCGGGCTCCTCTGGAAAGGATAATTCGCAATGGATGACGTTCTGGACGTACTGGTGGTGGGCGCTGGGCCCACGGGCCTTGCCTGCGCGATTGAGGCGATACGCGGCAATTTCAGCGTGCTGGTGATCGAAAAGGGATGTCTGGTTAACTCACTCTATAACTACCCGCCGGGCATGACTTTCTTCACCACGCGCGAGCGGCTGGAAATCGGAGATATTCCATTTACCAGCGTCAACGTAAAGCCGACGCGCGCCGAAGCTCTTGAGTATTACCGTGGCGTCGCCGCACATTATCGCGTGCCTGTCCATTATCAGGAGCGCGTAGTCGGCATTACGGGTTCTGACGGCAACTTCGAAGTCCAGACTCACACGAACAACGATGAACAGAAATGCTACCGCGCGCGCAAGGTCATCATTGCAACCGGCTATTATGACATTCCGAATTTGATGGGCGTGCCGGGCGAGGACCTGCCGAAGGTTTCGCATTACTATGGCGAGGCGCACGAATTCTATCAGAGGAGAGTTGCCGTGATCGGCGGCGCGAACTCGGCGGCGATCGCCGCGCTGGACCTGTTCCGGCACGGCGCCGATGTGACGCTGATTCACTGGGAGCCTGAGCTCAGCCGTCACATCAAGTATTGGATCCGTCCGGATATTGAAAACCGCATCAAAGAGGGATCGATTCGCGCCTACTTGAATTCAAGGGTTACAGAGATTACACGGGACGCCGTCTGGATCAGGACCGCGGGCGGCGAGAACATACGCATCGAAAATGATTTCGTATTTGCCCTCACCGGATACCATCCCGACTTCGATTTTCTGCGCAGGGTCGGGGTCGAAGTTGATCCAAAAACTTCACGCCCCAATTGCAATCCCAGGACGCGTGAGAGCAACGTCCCTGGGATTTACCTTGCAGGCGTGGTCATTTCCGGACGCCACACCAACGAAATCTTCATTGAAAACGGCCGCTTTCACGGCAAGCAGATTATCGCGGACATTCAGAAGCGTCTCGGCGCTCGCGCGCCGCGCGAAGCGCAGAGCGAGAAAGCCGGAGAGCTGCGGGAAAGCATGCAAATGGGAAGGGACGATCCATAAAGTTCTCCCTGCCTGAAGGCTCGCCGGCTGCTTTTAACTGGGATTGAAAATCAGGCCCTCAGCAGAATCCGTCTTGTAAAGGGTACGACAGGCTGATAGATTCGGATAAAGCGGTAAGATCGACGAAGGATAGCAACCACTTCTGCTCCTTTACGTGAGGAGGTTCCATGAACCTGGATTCCGAAGTTGAGGTGCACCGTGGTGTTCGAATCCGTTAAATTGAAATGGGCTTTTCGATCTGCGGAGGAGGAACAAAACGGTGCAGAGAGAAATTAGCGTGCTTTGGGGCGAAAAGAAAGGGGTTTTGCGCGAGACGCGGCGGGCGGTGACGCCGTGGGGCGGGCTGAGCGTGTTCGTTGAATTCTTGAGACGACGAGGATTTCGCGAGCAGGTGCGGCAGCATCTGCCGATCCATCTGGAATCGCCGAATGCGATCGATCCGGCCGAGACGTTCACAGCGTTCCTGATCGGGGTTGTGACCGGGGCGCGGCGCTTTGCGCATACGGCGCGGCTGCGGGGGGATCGGGCGCTCGGGG
>Ga0078972_1002174_pt1 | contig 66800 bp, 51 predicted proteins | sample YelNatPaOPGAMG01_FD_67568 | JGI IMG/M metagenome (GOLD analysis project Ga0078972, IMG submission 67568) | Hot spring thermophilic microbial communities from Obsidian Pool, Yellowstone National Park, USA - OP-RAMG-01 (SPADES assembly) (version 2) | ecosystem: Environmental > Aquatic > Thermal...
TGTGCAACAGACCGAGTAGACGACGTGGGGATCGCCCAGACAAAGCCATTGCTTGTAAGGTATAGCGCTGGGCACCAAGACGCAGGAGGGTATCGAGGCGAGGCTTTTGCACCTGGGAACGGTATGTGCTGAGTGCCGAAGCCAGCGTCGACACTGTACGGGGCGGTGCTCGCAGGTGGAGCAGGTGTGCTCGTGCACAAATGGGAACAGCTGACCGTAGTCAGGTGCGTCTGCACTGCGAACAGCGCATTGCGGCTCCATACGAATAGATGAACATGGGACGCGGGGCATCGGTCGCAACTTCCGTCGGTGCATGCAATGCGTCGACAGCTGCCGTCAGCAGCCAACTCGGGACTCGAATGCCGCTATCAGGATCCTGCGACTGGTGCCAATGCAGCGGCATGACACGGAGAGGCCGATGTGTTATAAGTTGAGAGGTTAGAGAGTGAGGAAAAGAAGTTAGTTGGATAACGAGCCCGCAAAGCCTAGTGTTGATAACACTTGGAAGACACCTAGACTCTAGTGAGCAGGCCCGAGTTGCCCAAGTGAATACGTTCCAATTTATGCTGACACAGGTGTAGCAATATTCGAGTGGAAGCAGCTATGTCACACTGTATAAGGTTATATTCAGCTTTGTATTCGGATGAGCATATTGCGTTTTCAACACGACGCGATTCCTGCCTCGACGTGCTATCGGATAAGGCGTGGTCCGCAGAGAGTTATTCGCAGAAAATTATTTTACATGAATTTCCGGAACCTGAAAAGGGGATGCGGACTCCATCGAGAGCGCAGCTTCCAACAGGAACGTTATCTATGACGTTGCTGGATGTCGAATGACGAGTACCGCAATTTTTTTGACAAGAAGCTTCCAAGCCGGTGCCCATGTAGGTGCTGCGGGGTGTCCCCGCGCCCGTTTGTCTTTTCGATGAACTTCGCTGAGGCCATGAGTTGGAAAAAGGTTGACCTGGGCGGCTCGCAAATAAACGAAGCGGCTTGCGAATGCACTCAGTGGCTTTAATAAAACTCGTCTTGAAGAGACCGCTGTACAGCCAGCTCGATATGCCTCCGAACATGATTCTCTGGATACAGGAGTGGCGTTCGACTGCAGCACCTAGAAGCTGGAACTCGAGCATTGGGCACAATGCATGATTTCGTAAACTTTGCGAATGGGCCCACGCAAGTCGTTCCTGAAACGCGCCGCGGCTTGCGCAATACATCCGCACGAAGCGAGTTGCATCCTGCGAGATCGCTTCTGACGTGCACACCGAGATCATCCGAAACGAATACATTCGTGTCGTCACATTGCGCCATATCTGCATTCGGTATCACCATTCTCTAGGAGTGCCTGCTGCGACCGTGCTGGCATCTCAAAAACCATTCCGAATCGCTCTGCGTGCAGTAGAATCCACTGCACGCTCCATGATCAGGCACCTTGCGCCTAAAACCGAACACTGCGCATCATTGATAAGCGATATTTCCTTCATAGCTCGAAGCGCTGATCATCATCCGTCAAGAGCATACCGTATCGGAAATCTGATCGAACTCCATCTCCATCGAGCGTGGTATCTCGAGCGTCGCTGATCCTCCCTACGCACGAATTCCAACGACCGATGTACGCTACGCAGATCATGATATCGAAGGACTCTGATTCTATCAGCGCTTCGTTTGCCCACTGAACAAGTAAACAGCAAAATCAACGGGGCCCTGTGGTGCTGGACTCAATCGAGGCAGCTCATGCTGTCGTAGAAAACGTCCTGTGTATTATTAACGTCCTCCTCAGCACAAGGAATCATTTCCACGCGCTCTGGATAGGATTTAATTCTCAAATACTCAGGAAGCACTCGTTCGCGAAAGTATTCCTCATTGGAGTATCGCCAAGCGCTTCGCCCGCCGAGTTCGATTTCCAGCGCCTCTGGGTCAAATAATTGATTCATCAGCGTCCGCATATTTTGTTTGGTGCCTTCTTTCGCCTTTCGACTGCAAAACTGTATTTTTGCGGATGTTCGCCGATCGATGAATGGCTTGACAATCTCAAAAAATGTCCAGAAAATTGCCGGTGCATCAATGCAAACAGCGAATCCTAAGCGCTCCGGATAGTAGTCTTGGAGAATCTTCAGCGTCTGTCGCTGTACTTTAATAGACGGTGCATTTCGCAACGAATAACCGGGAAAGTCAATCACGAGGCAGATTTTCTCGACTGGCGGCACCATCTCCGCAACAGCTCGTTCGAGCGTGTACACAAGCTGCCTCATTTGTTCGTGAGCCGTTTTCCGCTCACTGGTGTTCTGCAGTCGCGGTTTCATGAAGACTGCTGGTCGACCAAACCGGTCTTTACCGTGCACATACAACTTGCCAGTCTCGGACTGGCGCTTGACGTCCGCGAGCTCGGGATCGAGCATCAACTGCTCTACCCCGAAACTGCGCCGCCACACAATCGTTTCGTGCAGCTGCCGGAACGCTTTTTGAACGTGATATCGTCGCGCCCGTAGAAACCGGGATAGGCACGCCTCATCCATCCAGGCCTTTTCGGTCGGCGTGAGATTTAGTTCGGCGGCAGAGTGCACCAGCTCCGAAAGCGCTTCTAGTTTCGCTCGTTGCGCCGCATTGAGCACCGGTGTGTATACGGTGCCCAGACCTTCAGCGCCCTCAGGTGCCTCTGATCCTTCACTCCCGAAAAAGGACTCGGATCCATTCGGTATCCAACTCCCAGAGCGCTCTCGCTCAGGCGAACTTCCGCTGAACGCCATTCTAGAGTCGAACGATGCCGACCGTGTACAGTAGTGGCGAGCGACGCGCCCTAGACTAGACGTCTCCGACTGACGTGCAGACGCCTACCCGTCTTTTTGAACCGGCCACGAACTTCTGCTTCAAATTTTGTCTCATATAGTTCGGCTTTCAGAGGTTGCCCCATAAAATTCTCTCGTGTCAACGCCGGAGGTCTTTCCTCCATCACCGCACATCTCTTTATATTGATAGCGGCATTAAAGCCACGATTCACAAACTCCATATGTTTCTTGCCGTCAATAGTTGTACTTACTAATGCGAGTAGTCCACGAACTTTCGCTCGCCTTTCCATTTGCTCCTCCGTCAGCAGTCCGTACTTTTTCATATCCTCAGGGTTCCGCAGGCGCTTTTCCATATCCACTCTCTGAAGCGCACACCCGAGTTCATGGTGTGTATAGGACGTTCGGGACTCATCTAAAGCTATCGTAACGAAACGCTGTGCGCACTCTTTGTATGTTCTGGTCGTTGGAGCTGGCGTAGTCCCTTTTCGGTTCTTCCAGCGCCCTGCTCCGTACGCTGCTACGAGCCTCTGAATTTCATCCTCCTTCAAGGCACTCAACTCATTGAAAAAGTTCGCAAATGCACGCTGCTTTCCGCAGTACAGATTCATACGCAGACGAGCCCACCGGGGCTTGATATAATCCTCCCACAGCGCATCCCAGTGCGCAACGCGAACTTCCATGAATTTCCGAAACGCTTCAAAGTCCGCTCCTCGGCTCGTCACCTCGCTCAAAGCTTCAAGGTGGTCCTTCATTCCTGCATTCCACGTACAATTTTCTTCCTTGCATTCATTATACCGGATTTTCGGAAGTATCTCGCTCTCGAGAACATCAAAAGACGCATTTCTTTCTGACGTAAGTTACCGTCAGTGCCATCTTCTGCACGCCTGGATGCTGCGATGGTTACGATTTTCGTTTTTCCAGGGTCCGCACTGACGACAAAGTCGTTCTCATGCACTTTCTGTGTCGCAGGATCCGCCTCCTTCTCATCTTCATGCTTCACCGCGTCAACGAACTAGACCCGTGTCAGACTAGAGTGGAACGGACGTCGTCTGGCTAATTCGGTGGTACATGCGAAACTTTCGGTTTTTCCCACTGTCACCGACGCCAGCTTGTGTGGGATTGTTTTGTGACAGTTTCTTTTTCCTCTTGTTATCTCTGGCTGCAAATACGCCGGTCTCTTGTTTTTCTCGAGCGCCGTCTTCAGGAATCGAAGGATGCTAATGGCAGCGTAAAGAAACCGATTGTACAGTTTCGCGCTGTTGTCGATGTCTTTCATGAACAGTCGGAAGATACGATCTAGTATTCAATTACCGTGCTCCTCTTCCTTGCATGCAGCTCGGGTGCGCTTTTCGCAGCCGGGATACCTGACTACGGTCAGCTGTTCCCATTTGTGCACGAGCACACCTGCTCCACCTGCGAGCACCGCCCCGTAGAGTGTCGACGCTGGCTTCGGCACTCAGCACATACCGTTCTCAGGTGCAAAAGCCTCGCCTCGATACCCTCCTGCGTCTTAGCGCCCAGCGCTATACCTTACAAGCAATGGCTCTGTCTGGGCGATCCCCACGTCGTCTACTCGGTCAGTTGCACATGCAAGTGCGCGCTGTTCCATGCAATCATGAATTTGTGATTCCTCATATCGTCCATATGGAAAAAAGTACCGGAACGAAAATCCAGTCTGGAGTTCATGTCTAGAAATTTCGATCAGTCTGCGCTTCCGGTTCCGAAAGTGGATGTACGCTCCGTTCGTAGCGATCGTTTCGATGACTGGTGTCCGAGTCCTTAACCATTCTTCAGGCACACAGAAGAGACGAGAGACTCGTGATGCGTATCTTGTGAGTGGTATCTTGATGGTGCTGGCGGATGCCGTTTCGTCGATGGTCACGTACAGAGGAAGATTTGCTTTTCGGCGGAATCGATCATTCGAAGTGACCAGCTCAGTGAACATGCGGCACGAGCGCATGAAACAGTCATCTATGGACGACGTAGAGTCTTGCTCGTCGTCAATGCAGTAGAGCGATTTGCCGTACAACGAGTTGCCTTGAAACTGAAAAATCGAAAACGTGACATGTACGTGATTCGAGCAAGCTGCACAACTCTAAAGAAAAAGCGTACAGGCTTGTACGTATGACTCGGATGATCAGATCGGTTATAGCACGATTCTTTGTTTACGCGTTACGTGAATCATCTTGATTCCTGTCATGTAATGAATGCTGGTGTAGCATAGATAGAGCGAGCACTAGTGACGAAATGCATATTAGGTATGCATCTTTCAATATGCCATATGCATGACAAAATACTGCACATAAGATTATCCGATCCAATGAGCGCTAGATGTGGCGTATACCTGTGCTCGATCCCGAACTGGAGCGCGACGCATTCGCGCTGCACCGCCGGCGATAGCGTACAGCAAGCTCGGGTGTCCAACGCACACGTACTGCATACCATACGCTTGCCACATTCGTGAGCGCGCGTTGATGCTCCAGTGCCACCGCGGCATCATCTCGAATACGCAACCATCGTGCGTACGCATTCGCAACGCTCCCAGCGGGCGCCGGTCATCGCCTTTGGAACCGCTTCTTGAGCTGGGCTTGATGGCGTCTTTCAATTTATTGATGGAGTAACATCCCACGATTGACACCATAATCGTTCACCAAATGCTCAAGAAAACCGCTCCTGGGGTAAATATACGGCGGTCACGCCTTGCTGGATTTCCGACCATATCACACGAATACCGTGCTGCAGGCGGAAATCCAATGCCCTTTCTACTGGCCACTGAGTTCGGTCGTCGCAGGTCTCCGTCGTTTTGGTACAATGACCAGATCGAATACTAAGCGCTTCCTTCGAAAATTCTCCGGAGTCAAAGCACCTTGACGATCTAGATGCATAAGCCATTTCCGTATATCGGTGGAGGTAATGAGATTTCTTTGCAGAGGATACTTATGTGGGCAAGGTTACAGCGGGAATCACTCTAGAGTAGCGTCTGTCGTCTTCCATTGCCTCGTAAGCTGGCATTCGCTCGGCCTGCCGCATACGACCTCGTGCATCTGGATCTGTTTCACGCGCTTTGTCTCTAAGTTTCACAGCGGACATTCACGCCTTTGATGCATGTATGACGTCCTGTAAGTTTCGATGGGAATCGTATAGAATTGACCCCTAGATTCGCAGGATGTTCTCGTCGTCAAAGGAGCAAAAGTCCAGCACCATGGTCTACCACAAACCACCGCGGCGTGTCGATCGTATCCTTGTCTAGCCCACGGAGCAACTTGGCGAATACACGATTCCTACCTCCGTACAACCGAGACGGTTGGCGACCCCAGCGCAGTCGCCTGAACTCATGCTAAGGATCGTTCGCAGCAGCGACTTGGGCGCTCGACGACACTTGACTGAAGCGTACGGAGCATTCGCTTCTGCTCGATTCGGCGGTCAGCGCGTCCAGATGGGTCATTGCGTCGTCGTTCCACTCGTTGGTATGTCTCCCGGTGTCCATGATTTTCGATATCCCATGCAACCGAGCAATGGAAAAACCAGGCAGTTGTTCAACGTTTTTCCCGAGCATCAGTTGGCACACGAAAAATCTGACTGAAACATTCGAGAGGAATGTAGACAGATGGCAGCTCCGCCTCTGGAATTCCTATGCTATGCATCAATCCTGCCCTAAGAACCGGTTCGCTACCGCTTGCGCACGCGCAGCAGAGCAATACAGCAGCCCAAAGCTGTTGAAGGCAGAGAGGAACTTGTCTTTGGAACTTTGAGCTTAAAAGAATAGTTCGACAACAGAGAAGACGCCCACGATGGATTTGATCCAGAGAGGATGCCTCGGTACGTAGGATGACTTGATACCAAGCTCAACTGTGTACTACATGACCGCTGTACGGTCATGGACAGCGATGTTGCGTACGATCAGGACATAAATATGTGGCAAAGAGAAGCCACGGAGTGCATCAGCAAAGCATTTGGTGTCGAATGATCTCGCCCGTTTGGCGACTTGTGGTCCACTGAAACTTGAATCGCCCGCTGGAGCTGATGCTGTCGGAATGCTCGGTTTTCTATTCCTTGTGAACAGTTGTTTGCCGTCCTTGGAACACTTATAGATAGGTCTGCCATATTCCCATGGCGCATGCTCGTCGCCCGAGACAAAAGGTAGGCTCTCCTGGAACACGCGTTCGCGTTCCCGCTCGAGATCGATTGTGTGCCGGGCATCGGACAGCGATCCCCCACAGAGACATGCGCTTTTGGTTGCCCATACGTGTGTCTTAATCACCGGTGCTCCCAATGGTATAGATACTTCACAACTCCGAGCTTCCTGGATAGTATTTCGAACAGAACATTTGGAGTGGAGTGTCTTGACAAGGAAACAGTGATGTGGATAGATTCTGATGCATTCTGGTTTCGCAGCACGATTGTCAAGATCGCGACTTCAAGAAGGGTGCATCATTTACCAGCTGACCAAAGATTAACCGGTTTCCGCGAGTAAGGCCAGTTTTCGGAACCCAGCGATAGCAGTACAAAGTCTTTCGGCTACCTAAACCCTATGTGCAGAACCAAACTTGTTCTGCTGAATACCTGCGAGGGAAACGAACAAAAACGAAAAACAAGTGTGCTGGCACACGAATTCCAGAATGCACTTATCTGCGTATAACGTTGCTTACATGTAGCATACATCACCGTAGTACAAAAAATACGGTCGACGACTTGTCCGGTTTCCCGCATGCTCGAGACACTGACGCCTGCAACGGAAGGATTCGTTTAACCGAAATGTCCATCCGCGGCACACGCAGAAGCGGCATGACACCAGGCCCGTTCCGGAGAGATTTGATGCATCCGAATTCCCAATCGAGGGACATTGCGATGCCGTGCGACTCACCCAAGACCACGAGGCCTTGCGCCTTACACGACGGTGACCTGCTTTCCTGAAAGATCTCTCAATTTATGGGCGCATCATCGCAGTCTCTTCTCGTGGATCGAGAAATTCGTCCCATGCCAGCAGCGAGAGTCACGCGCGCAGCAGTTCCTACGCATCCCGCGCGCCGCGCGCACCCAGTAATGTCTACGACATGCGCCCTGCCCATGTTCCAGGCGAGCGCGAGCAGCCCAAAAATACACTTCCATGACCCGAACGGAACCTCCTCGTGCTAAACGACCGTAAATCTCCGCGCAAAACGCTCCTCCTACATGACAGAGCGACATCCAACGTGCCCTCTGCCAGAAAAAAAAGTCCAATTCAGCGCATGCGCTAGCATCGCCCGCGCCGTGTCTCTTCTTCTCAGCGCGTGTCTGTGTCGTGCGCACCTCTGCATCAGTCAGAGCGCAACGACGCCTTTCGGTATCGATGAAAAGTCTGTAAGAGGCGTTGCCGAAGGCAGCAGCGCATCCGCACCTCCCGAAATCGGGACAAAGCCGTCGCATCCAGGGCATACTGCTCCAATGCACAGCACATCAAGTCTCGCTATCGCTTCCTCATGTAATAGAGGCGCTTTAAATGATACATGACCGTACTCTTCGGCTTCTTGTTGACTGTCGCGCTCGCTCTGGCCTTTGCTTGTGCAACGCACTCCTCGAGCGCTGCTTTATCCTTCGCACAAGCAGCCTCATTGAACTCGTTTGCCCCCAGACACTGTAAAAAGCTAATTAACTCGGAGGTGCACACCGGGCCGTGCCTTACGAGGCGCTCGATCTGGGAGCGCTTCGGTAGCGCCAGCTCCCTGGTGTTGCTCTTGACCATGCTTCACTCTGTGCAAACCCAACGCACCACGAACACGAGTAAGCAACCCGACGGAAGTGTAGCAGCCAAGTGGAGCTTGCTCCAGTTAGCCGCGAGCGTGCGTGGGCAACGCTGAGCTCTAGCGGCTGCCGCCTCGACAACCTGGACCTCAAAACCTGCGAAAGAAAGGTTTATGAATGCACCCCGCCCCGCCGCCGGTGGCGTACCAAACCAGCACGTCGTCTGCGGCACGGGCAGGGGTGGCGCTCAGAGGCGGCCCGCGCGCCATACCCCATATCATGCGATTGGTGCTTTTCTTTTGAGAATGATTCTTCTCCCAGATTCTGTGAAGTGATGAACGGGAGATGTCAGACTCTATGTCTGAAGAGCGGTACGCCTTGTGAGAAGCATGGAAGTAGTGCGTACGCAAAGCTTTCATGAAAGGCCGCGTTCATCGAGTTCTGATCCAGGATCTGAGCGTTCGTTCACTGCGCACTGGTTAGCTGCAGCAACACCCTGCAGTATTGGAGGACGGCTCCGCAGTCCACCAGCTGCGAAAATGTTGCGGAGTGAATGTTCCAGCATGTCCTCAAGTCCGATATCTGGTTTGCGTCCGAGCGCACGCGGCACCACCCGTGTCTAGAGCTGCGCTCTGTAGCTTGCGACGCCGGGTTGCCACTATTCAAGGCGGTAGGCGCTGTTTTCCCTTTTCCCCTCTGCATATCCGAATATCATGTACCTCGGCTGTCGCCCGTGGAATCCCTGATCCCTCAATACTCCTCTGAATAGACCAGTGAACGCCACTACGAACGCGCCTTGCTACCCGCGCTGCAGCGCACGAGCACTGGACCCATAGCGTCCAAGTGTCTCTGGATACGGATAACCGCCGCACCTCTGCGCGAGAGGTCTGTACTTCGACGCATCGATTCAGCACCATAACGCGAACCGTCCAGGAGCATCGTACCCGCCGGGAGCCTGGCAGCTCCGCCACGCTGCCGCACAGGCTGCACGAGCTGCGACAGACGTTGTCGATGTGACGTCCAGGCTTACCAAAGCGCATGCACATTCATTGGCGGCACTCTTATGCCGTCTACGCTAAATGAGCGCATCACGTACCGGTCGGCTGCACGGGGCGCTGTGCAATCAGACTTTTACGTTGAGCGAATGATGTCTCCATGGTCGAGCAGCGCTGCTGCGACGCACCCTCAGTCCCAGTGGCGAAACGTGTTTTTTGGCCTCGAGGGCCTGCACGTGCCAGCCAGATAAAAATTCGTGCCTATCCAATGCGGGCAAAGAGCTTGAATATATCACCAGTAACAAAATTATTGTCGACGACGTTCACCAACCAGAATGTCTCTCGGATGTGTTCTATCAGTGCATACGCGCGACGCTCCTCCGACGTTCCGTTTTCGGGATCGTAGATCGAGGACCAGTTCTGTTTCCATAGGGCAAACGCCTCTTTGCTCCATACTTTGAAACTTTCTGGGCAGACAACAGTCGGTTGGATGACTTCACGATCGGGGAATATACCCCAAGTGACTGCGTTTGTGCGCGGCTTCCTGACGTTCGTGCGCAGGTCGCCACGACTATTGATCGCATAGATCGATAGCGACCCGAACTCGGGCGTGTTTCCGCGGACTGCGTCGAGGAGCTGTATCATCCGCTCCTCAGAACAGAAAAATTCAACGTACGCTTTCTGGTAAACGTAGCCGCCAGCGCCGCCCCAGCCGACCGTGACATCCGTAGATGGTGCACCATTCACCCTGGGCTGCGAATTAATGGTCAGAAATCCTTGCCAGTTCATCCGCTCGAGCGCAGCTGCGATCAAATTCGTCTCATTGGCAAGCGGCTCGGAAGCCCAGGGGAACGGCGCTTTCGTCTCACCACGTAAAAACTTGACAAAGACCGCGGAGACGTCGTGGAGATTCTGCGGCGTGCCGAGGGCCTCGCGCATGCGCTCAAGTTGGTCGGCCGTGTAGAGACCTCCACCACCCAACAGATGATGCTCTCTGAGCTCACCATACGCCGGAGAGCGAGAATCGCCCCAGCGACCATTCGGGAAATCATCCCAGGTCTCGGTGCGAAGGAGGTAACTCGCAGGTCGATTGGCCCAGAATATTGGACGCACATCTTCGGAGCGGCGTCCGTCAATCGTGGCAGGTCGCCAGGGCAACGCGCGCACTGACTCGAACTTGGGCACCAAGCCGAGGTTTTCTAATATGGAAACCGTGGCTTTTTCCAGGTTGAGCGTGTAAAAGTGGAGGCCTAGTGAGAGTTTCGAATTCAGAATACGTCGACACATTTCAGTGCCGTATTCGATACCAAAGTTCTTGACCGCCTCCTCGTCGTCTTTGAGGCGCTCGACGGTCTCGGCGACCGCTTCGGGGACGTGCGTTCGACAGAATCCAGTCATGCGCTTGAAACCCGAATAAGACTGGATTGGCAAGATACCCGGAAGGATAGGCACTTGGATACCGATACTGCGGCAGTCCCGGACAAAGCGCAGAAACTGATCAACATCGTAGAACATCTGCGTGATGATGAGGTCCCCACCGGCATCAACTTTTTCCTTGAGGTAGTTGAGTTCTTGTTCGTATGTCAGTTTGCCGTCAAGGAGCCCCGCTGGATGTCCTTCTGGGTAGCCAGCAACGATCAGACAAAAGTAGTCACCATAGACTTTCCGAACGTGGCGCACGAGGTCGCTCGCATGCGCAAAGCCGTCTTTGCACTGCCGCCACTCCTGGCCAACCGGCGGATCACCGCGCAGACTCACGATATTCCGGATACCTCGTTTCCGTGCCTCCTCAAGTGCTTTATCGACCATACCCTCTTCCATATTCGTGCAGGTCAAATGCATGGCCACATCGAGTCCGAAAAACTTTTGGATGTTTCCACTCAGTTCCAGTGTCAGGTCGGAGGTGCTGCCCCCGGCACCCCAGGTGACATCAACGAAAAGCGGCTCTAAGCGCGACAGGCGTGCAATCCGCTCATACAGTCCTAGAAGTCCTTGCTCGGTTTTTGGCGGAAAGAACTCAAAGCTATAAAACCGTTTACCTTCCTCCACACAGTGGGCAATCTTGTCCTTGATTTGGGGAAGCTCACGAACGGTCGGCTCACGGAACGCGGCCACACTGTTTCGACTTTCCGGCCGCTTGGGGCACTCCACCTCAACGGTGCCGTTCATTGGTTCAGCTCAGATGGACTGCGGTCTCGTCGCCACGATGACTGGCTGGTGCGAGGTTCGCGAAACGCACGCTCTCGTGTATGGATGCGTACTGCAACTGGAGCGCCCCGGCAGACGAGCGAATCATCTATCATTCGACGCCGGAGCGCAGGCGCTCCGTTGCGATCGACAAGCGCCGCCGCCGTACCCGTATTTGCGCCATGCGGTGTATTCTGTCGCGATTTCATGGCAGGTGAAGTGCAGCATTCTCTCGATGTCGATACATATGTAATGTAATCGGGATGTGGTACACGGATGCTGCTGCTACTGCTGCTGCTGCCACATTAGTCGTGTGATGCAGGCTGGCGCTGCTGTACGCATCGATGCATATCGTTACGGGAGATCGGTGCGCCTGTGTGCATCTTCCGAATGTGCTTCTTCTTTGGACAGCAGCTTCGTCTTGAGGATGACGGATCGATGACTTGACGTAGATATTTTCGGACGTACGTGGAACGAACTGCAGTAGCGCCTGCGTTAGTGTCCGATTTTCCCGGTACCCGGTGGTGCTCGTTGCATTGAGGGAAATCAGCGGCACGCATGCATCTGGAGGATTCTTGCTCTTGCGTATTACTTTCCGGGAGATTTCCTGATAACGATAGGAATTGCAGCTGCATTGTGCGGGCTCTAGTGTTGCGATGGCACCGGTAGACAATGGACGTGCTCTTGGGCGGGAACGGTCATCAGTTGAACACGTGCGAATGCATCGAACGTCCGACCTCGGGACGCTTTGCTATGGTGCCAGGCATCTTGGTATATGTACAGGCTCTGAACATTGAGTTTCTTGTGTTCATTGAAATCGAGACAGAGGCTTTTATGAGTATTGCATGCTTTTTACCTTGAAGACAGACAAACGCCAACCGTACTTGCACTGCAGCTTACAAGGCTCATGGAGTCGTGCGAGCCTCGTTGATGCGATGCATTTGCCGGATTGGATCGGATGTTATTAACGTGCACTGCCGAGTCCCGACGCTTGCTCTGCGTTCAACAGAACCAAGGCCCTCTGACGATGGTACCGAGAGCATCGGTCGCATCCTGAGCCATGTCCCGGCCCGCCGACGCATCTCGTTGCTTCCGCACAAGCAGCGGCACTCGTGCCTATCTGTTGGTAAACTCAATTCCGGGTAAGATGGGAAGGATCCACACACGAGACTCGAGCGTAGATGCTCACGTTGGGGTCGCTTCGTACGGTTATCAATACAAGTCTTTGCGCGCTGCTCTTCGATCGCTTCCACTTCATCAGTCCCACCTCTGCATTAAAGAACGCAGATGCTGCCTTTTGCTTCAAGCTCCGTCGTCAGCAGTCGAATGATACGGATTGTAGTTATAAAGTCCCGATTTCGCTGCTTTCGTCTGCATTCAATGCACTGCATGCAAAAATGGCATTTGCGATGTACGCATCGCTTGCCATTTTCATCTTTTTTGTACAAATCCCCAGTGTACGCTTTGCATTTGCGACGCCTGGTTGTGGGCTGATGGTCCGGTATAGCTACCGCCACACGTCCTCCTGCTCTTCGGGTCGTCGTGTGGAGTATCAACGCGTGCTTCATTCCGCTGTACATGCCGTTGGCGGGTACGGGAGCCCCCGTCCAATGCCATCCCCAGTTTCACGCGCGATTCCGTACCCTACAATCACGCTCCTCTCATGGGCAATACCCGCGGTGCGTACTCTATCCGCTGCGCGCGGCAACGAACGTGCTTCTATTCGCAAATAGAATTGTGGAACGCAGTATTATATACTATAAAGCAACTAACGACAGTAGCGTCCAGGCTGACGAGCAAGTCGGGAATTTTCAATCCTTGTGTGCTCCCATCGAACAAAGCGGTGACGCACTCCAGACTCGGAGCGATCGCATCGCTCATTGGTGTCGACGTCCGAGACCCTTTTCCATGTAAATAAAAGAAACGCGAGCCTCTGGGAGCTTATCCAGTGACATGTATCTTGTTGATCGCGAATGCCGTTTCATCGACGGCCACGAAGAAGCGAGGACTTGCCTTTCGAACGGAACCAATTTTATATATGACGGGTTCGCCAAACATTCCTCATCGGCTTGTGACCAAGTCGCCAAGAGATGACGTCCTGCTTTTTTTCATCGTCAATCGAGCGGCAGGAATACCTGCGCCTACACCTTGCCTTGGAACAGAGGGACGGAATCCGTGCAGCGTGAATCATTTGAGCATGCGACACCTACGGAAATGAGAAGCGTGAAGGTATATACGCACGGACCCAATACTGATATCGTTTATCTTACGAACTCTTGGTCCAGCGTGTCGCGAATCTCCCCGATGATGTTGATGTGACGAATCTCATTAGCAAGGAGTCGAAGGAGCCGCACCACCCCACGCCTCCGAAAGCACTATCCAGAATCCTAAAACTACTTATGGATCCGTAACCCCTTATTATTGTTCACCGAAATGTCGACGGCGTGCCTCTGAAAGAGTTTGGCAAACAATCGCAACGCAAGAACACGGCGAGTAGATCATCGCTTCATGATAAGCAGATTCAAAAGCAGTCGCTGCTGAAACGCGCGATTCGGTAGCGCAGCATGAATGTTCTGAGCTTGCGCGCTCAAAACAAGATTTCCATTACCTCATTGACACACTGAAAGACTCACAAAGCCGTGCAACCTCTACGATACCTGTCGATCACATTCCGATGCACCTGCTCTCTAAAAAAGGCTTCCGCGCTCACCCAGGCACGCCAACTCGCTACGTCTCTACCACGATGGTACCCCACGACAGCTACCAAGGCTGCACACCGCTTGCATAGAAACACAAAGTTACCTCAAGCCGCTCCCATGGTGCTTTCGGAGCTGCACACCGAAGCCAGGTCGAGCGGATCGACCCGCTGCAGCACCGAGGTGTCGTCAAGTGCCTCGCGCCTCTGCCCAGGACGCTGCACACGCGATCCTTTGCCACAAACGCCCAGTCGCGTTGCGCCAGCACGGCAACGTTCATTGCGAATTCGTTCCACGACGTATCGCCGCGTAACAGCACGAGAAGTTTGCGTTCATCATGGAAAGTCTGGCTCGTTTGACACCTTTATATCCAGATCGCGCTCTAATTGTTGCAGTGACGGGCGCTGCTGGTCAAATCGCGTACTCGCTTCTTCCGCTTCTCGCGTCGGGTACGGTGTTCGGGCCTCAGCAGCGGATCAAGCTCCAACTGCTCGACGTGCCCGCAGCAGAGAGCGTTTTAAAAGGCGTCTGTTGTGAGCTTGAGGATGGCGCGTATCCGCTTCTTGATCAGCCGGTGCTGTACACGTCCGTTGCTGATGAGGCTTTTGCCGGTGCAGACATTGTTGTGCTGCTTGGATCGTTTCCTCGCAAGCCCGGTATGGAGCGGAAAGACTTGTTGGCGAAAAACGGTACCATCTTTCGTGATCAGGGGCAAGCTCTGAATCGCGTCGCTAAAGCGGATGCGCACGTGATTGTTGTGGGCAATCCCGCCAACACGAATGCCTGGACGCTTTCGCAGTTTTGCACGAAAATCCCGAAGGAGCACATCACCGCGCTCGCCCGGCTTGATCACAACCGCTTAAAGTCACTGGTCGCGAGGAAACTCGACTCTGCGGTATCGGACGTCCACAATGTGATTATTTGGGGCAACCACTCAGCGACGCAATACCCGGACGTGACCTATGCCTATACCCCGCAGATTGTACAAGGAAAGATGCGGGCGGCACTCGGAGGCGATTCGCAGCTCGCTTCGGAAGTGATTCCTTTGATTCAAAAGCGCGGTGCTGAGGTACTTGCGCTTCGCAAGCTGAGCAGTGCCATGTCGGCGGCGAAGGCCATCGGCGACCATCTGCGCGACTGGATGTTTGGCACCCAAACGGAAAACGAGATCGTCAGTATGATTGTGCCTTCGGATGGGAGCTATGGTATCGACAAAGGTCTGATGTTCGCGTTCCCGGTCCAGTGTCATCGTGGTGGCAAATATAGAATAGTTTCGGATCTTCGTATCGACGATTTCAGCCGCAAATACATTGAGACAACGCTTGCTGAGCTGCGCAGTGAACGCGAAGAGGCCATGCGCCTGGTCTCTAAGATGTGTTGAATGGTGTCTGCCTCGCCTTGGTGTATTCAACATCGCGCCATGTGTTCTTCCTTGCAAGCGATGTCACGGACTGTAAACCACGGCTCAACGGAAAACGTATGACGGCCCACAGACGGTTCGCGGATGTGTGTATACCTTGAGTGTCTGAACCGCCGTGCATTCACGACAAAAGTTGTGTGAAATTCGCTGCACCGTGTCATTTGCAAGCGCGTGGCTCTTAGTCGGCGGCTTTGCGCTCTTGCACAAAGGACGCAACGCCGACGCCCATGCCGGACGCCGCATGGACAGTCAACCGCTAATCGCCCAGGCTGCTGCGGGCATTTCAGACCGGACCCCGAAGCGTCCGGTTTGTACTCATGCTCGTATTGCCGCATGCATGTCTGTCATAGCACAGGACGCCGAAATGAGGTTCTATGTGATGTTCAGATGAACGCATCTGTTTCTGCAAGTTGCCTGGGAAGTGAGTGACGCTCTGGCGATCGCGACGATGGTTTACATCTGGATGGCGCTGGATGAGATCAGCGGGCGACGGCAAACCGATGAGGACGATGTCCTCTATTCTAGGTATCCGATGGAGCTTGATCAATCGCCGCAGCGCTCGAAAGGCGTGTACAGGAACACGCTTAATAGGCTCGTGCGCCACAGACACCATCCACGAGAGGTGCGCAGGCCAGTTTTCCTGGAAAGGCCGAACGAAATGGTGATAGTGCTGCTGCTGCTGCTGCTGCTGCTGCTGATGATGATGATGATCATCTATGGTGCGCATGCTCGCCAGGTGTCGTGTGTTATCTGGGGCTTCGTCGCTCTCGATTGCCCTTTGCCGGCTCAAGTAGCCAAGAATTCCTTGTGGAACGACATGCTTCCATGAGATATCCGCGTTTTGCGCTAGCCGCGCTGCTGTTCTTGTGCTACCGATGCCTCTACATTAGACACTGACCCCAGTGCAATCATACTGGTGGAGACGGCGCCTCTTGTAGATTCGCCTGTGATGATGCGCCTTGATTACTTCCGGGCTCGGCATTCTTTGAGGTCGCCGCATGCTGCGAAGTGCTGCAATCATGCGGTCATTTTTCGAGTACTTGGACGAGCACATGTCTTGCGCCAGAGAGATCCGCTCGACCCGGTACCGATATTCTTGTAAACTTACCATCGTTTGATGCAGCTCCGCACTGTCACCTCAGACTACATAAGCGATCGAGGGCGCGGCATCCGACCGAAAAGTCTATGCCAAACGGCGGCATGCTCTTCTTCGCCTCTGGTATCCGCGGCATGACCGTTATCGTGTCTGAGTCGCTTCGAGCGCACATACGACACAGCTTGCTCGCGAGCGTTTCCAATTCAAACCAAGGCTTTCGACTCGGCTCAGACTAGCTGTCTGTGTCGTACTCGCGACCGGTCTTGTGCCGGCGCCGCACGGCGTCTCGCCGCTGTTGCTTAAACTCCTTCATCAGCTGCGGCCGCTGCTCCTCCCACTGCTGACGGCGAACGGTCTCCCCTTCAGTGAGGTAAAACGTCGACCCTAGACCGGCGTTCTCCGCTGGAACCCGCGAAACACTGCTGGCAGCGGTGGGGCGCTCCACATCGGATCTGCGCACAACTTTTGGCACGCGTTGCAGCGGAAGTTGCTGCCTGGGTTTGCGACGACTGTGCTCTTGAGCTACTGCTTTTGGCTGTTGAGGCGCGCCCGAAAACCAGGCGCCAGACGGCGGCTCTAAAACACTGCACCCCACGACAGGCTTTGCGTCTTCCAAACCCGAATCGAACATATTTTCCTCTACAGGTTCTTTGTCGAGTTAAGTTCAAATCGGGTGTTCTTCGCGACTGCCGGTCTGCATTCAGTAGAAACGAGTGCAGCTCGCAGACCACTGCTCTCGAGACGCTGAACGCCAAAAAAATCGCTTCTCCGCTAGTGTCGTGAATCGCAGCCCAATATGACACCGACGCACGCACTCTATCTATAATGCACGCTAGTACGCGCTCTAGTATGTAGTCTAGTATGTAACCTATTAGGCAATCTCTAGTTTACGCCTTGGTATGCACTCTAGTACGCACACACTCGAGCGTATACCCGAGAGCACACGTTGCACGGCTCGCGCATCGATGGAAGCAGCGCCGAAACGCGTATCCATACGATTGTTCAAACGCAGGTTCTTCAGCTTGTACACTTACACAGCGCGTGCCACGGGGTCATACGGGAACGCGTTGAGCTGCGAGAGAGCTCAAATGCCTGCCGCGGTACGCTCTGCCGCTCCTGTTGTATACCACGCCAGAGCGCAGCGTATCGACCGTTCTGCATCTGCTTCTGGGCATTGCGAACCGCTCACTGCTCCAATACGTCCTGTGAAAGATCCCAGCACATGACCTGGTATCCCTGAAAGTCATCGATAGGAGCAAATACCTGCCCGAGCTCCATAGGCGTTTCCGTGCGGCCGCCACCTGGCTTTGCGTATTTGGCCGCGGGCCTGTCTGTAGCGGAGCCTGGTGCAACCCGCTTCGATAGCACTGAAGGCGGCCTGCTCTGCTTTCCGGTATGCGACGTGACCTGGTTTTGCTGGTACTCATTCTGCTCGTCCTGGTACCTTTTTATTCGAAGGGGGTAACTGGTCGCGATCTCTATGAAGTTCTCGGCGTTTCGCGTTCCGCAGATGAGGCTGAGATCAAGCGAGCATTTCGCAAACTAGCCCTGCAGCTGCATCCCGACAAGAACCCCGACGACAGAGGAGCCGAACAACGCTTTAAAGAAATTAGCACCGCATACGAGATCCTCAGCGATCGAGAGAAGCGTCACATCTACGACAACTACGGAGAGGCTGGTCTGAAAGCGCACGAGGGTGCTTCAAGCGCTGGTGGCGCGGAGGGCCACGGGTTTTTCGAGCCCTTCGATCTCTTTGAGCAGTTCGGTTCGGTGTTCGGAGGTGGTTTCAGAGGCAAACCGCGAGGAGCGCACCGTGAGAGTGCCGCATCTGACCTGCCGCCTGGACCCGATCTCTTGCTCGTGCTGCCGGTGACACTCACAGATCTGTACAACGGGGCAGTTCGCGAAGTTGTGCATCGTCGTCGTGTACGCTGCCCAAAGTGGTTTCAATCGTGTCTGACGACATGCTCTGCCTGCCACGGACGCGGTGTGCAAATCATAACGAGACAACTTGGACCCGGCTACGTGCAGCAGATCCAGACGATCTGCACTGTATGTGGCGGCAAGGGCCGCACAGTTCGCACTCCCTGCGATGCATGTCCGCACGGTGAATTCGAGCAGCAGGAGAAGCTTCTCACGATCGACATCGAACGAGGAGCAGAGGATGGATCCCGAATCCCATTTGAAGGCGAAGGCGACGAGGGTCCCGGCACGAGCGCTGGGAATGTGTACTTCATCTTACAAAGCGAGCCGCATCCGTATTTCTGGCGTGAAGCCTCTGCAGGTCGATCACTGGATCTTCATATGAATCTGAGCATCACGCTGCGTGAGGCTATGATGGGCTTTGAGCGCGTCGTGAAACACTTGGATGGGCACGATGTGCGCATCTCCAATGGAAGCGCCGACATTCTTGCGACTGGCGACACACTACGAATACCCGGTGAGGGTATGCCGTCGCGCGTGGCCCCCAATGAGGCAAGCGGTCGCGTTCCGTACGGCGAACTCCTTGTGCATGTTCGGGTTCTCATGCCGAGTCGGAGCGCCTTGGGATCAGAGTTACTGCAACGTATCGCATCTCTGCTTCCGACAGAGCAAGCCAAATATAATAGTGACGTGGATCGAGTTTGGGAAACGCGAGGTCGGCAGTCACCAGCTTCCTCTAATCGGACCGCGTCGCGTCCTCATGACGAGCTCTGAGCCCTGCGCCTCGACAGCGTCCACTTTCTGCCATAGCTACACCTATGTCCTAGAAATACATCGATCAAGGACGCGCGTCGTGTGGTATTCCTCAGTGCCGCAACCACGGAATCCCGCAGTGCAAGTCCCGTTATCGCTAACGAGATGAAGCGTCGCATCGTACCGTGAAGGAGCATCTGACGCTCGATGCGCTGTATCGCGCTCGCGAATATAGCTGCCGCTCATTGCGATAGCTGTCTGTGAGACCATTACGGGCTCAAGTCGAAGCGTAAAAAGAAGCCAGTGCCCTCATCTACATCGCTTTCAGGACCTACTATGACTCTGCTGCCTCGCCACAAACGAGCAAATGCTGCAGCGAGCGTCCATCGGTCCGTACTGCTCAGATGCACGCGCACAAACAGCGACATGGTTCGCTATCCCAGTCTATATATATATGTCAGATCTTAAGGTGGTGTCCCCGATGGTTCAAGTGACGTTCAGGTTCGTGATTCTCTCCACTTATCGATCGATAAAATGCAGCGGGATCGCTGGCGCGCGTACCGGCACCCGTGTCGGAAACAGTGTCGAGAATTTTATCGATCTCCTCGCAGCATTGGATTCTTCCAACAAATTAATCTGTTTACAAATCCCATATTTGATCGTAGTTGCAACGAAATCGACAAAGTTGTTCGCACCTGTTCCACCAGCGCTAAAGCGACGCGACACAGCAACGCGGAAATCATCAGTGGAGCGAACAATGCCTCGCACCCATGGGCGGCAAATACAGACACTCACGCGCAGACGCTTCCCAGACTTTTTAGACCGGCGGTCCGGTATCGGCGGCAGCTCTTGTGTCTACAAGTTGAGCATCAGAGGCTGCACTACAAAGTCGGATCGCGCCTGCTCCTCGGGTCTCGCCCTCAGCACCGCACATCGTATGATATTGGTGGCGGCGTTCAAGTCTCGGTTCACGAACTCCATGTCTGCATCGACGCTGGTTGAACGCACCATGGCGAGGAATCGTCGAACTCGTGCCCTCTGTGCCATTTGGTGCACTGTCAGCTCTGCATGCTTTTGCATCGCCGAAGCGCTGCGCGGCTTTCGCTGCATGTCGTCCTTCTGAAACGTACACCCCAGGTCATCGCTTAATTTTTAAAATGCGCGCACCTGCTTATGCCCTTAGGTGAGGAGCCTCCCACTGGGAGAAGGACCTGTGGAAGAGAGACGACAAACGCCCTGGTGTCACTGGACGGTGCGCTTCAGTGATTTACCCAGTCGAGCGATCATTGCGTTTCATGAGAGAAAACACACTTCTTCGATGGCGACGGACCACGTAGCACGCGGCGCAATGAAAAGCAGCTCTACGCTGACGGAATCCGCATATGCTCGAACGCAAGGGGCATGGTGAAATCCTATGTTGTGTAATAGAAAAACGTCGCCAGACGTCAGGGAAAAGTCTTCAATGATTCGACAAATTGGATGGTACTGTTCGACGAGCCTTCTCCACGAGAGAATTGAAGCTGCCAAATGAATCCACTGGAGCTCCAACAGATGATGATGTGGGCGTTCTCCTCGAGTTCGATCGAACGGACGACGGATTCGTTTCATTTCGAATACCCGTGCGCGCTCCGAGAGTTTCGTCCCAAGCAAGTCACATTGATTGAAAACAGCAAACAGATGATCCGGTGCTTTCTATAGATCGCAACGCTCCAGGAACTCTTTGCGCGCTTTTTCGGTGCAAGATGGTCGTGCGTGAACTAGGTCTTTATGTTTGTGACTCTCTCCTGGTGTTCTCAGGATCACACGAGCAAGCTGTTGTGAAGCAGAGACGCTTGTGTTGGATACTGTCCTCGCTTTTGCGCCACATAAAATGACCAACTGGTCGTTTTCCTACGATTGACAGCAAGTGCGCTTGAAGAATATCGGCTTTTGGCACGGAGCGCATATCCTTTTTCCTTTCAGTGTCCTGCAATGATCTGAGCAATGTGTTATGACTGACCCGACGGGCGAATACAGTGCTCTTTGCGCTATTCATTAAAGAATCTATCCTATAGACAATTCGTCTACGATCTATACGGTATATGGCCCCGGCAAGTCGATCTCCTTCCATACACTGCAGCATGACGTACAACAGCATCGATTTGAAAGACGATACCGCTACCCAGCGTGTGAGATCATGAACCCGCCCAGAGCCTGTCCACGGCATCGCACGCTCGGCGACGCTAGGCAGCGTTCGGGGAGTTGAGGCGGTGGCTTCGGTCAGCTCTACTTGCTCCCTTTTCGCCGTTCGTCGGTAAACGAGCGGGGAAGCAGCGCGTATTCGCCACTAGTCCCGCAGGGATCAACAGCAGAACGCCCTATCCGCGCGTCCTCGCTTGCTGCTGTGATCGACTGGAGCGGGCACAGGTGCCAGAGCCGTTGACGCGCAGTTCAGCGTTCGGTGTGCTTGTGGGATAACAGAGACGTCGTTGGCGCACTCGAGCCGACCATGTCCGTGCCTGCAGCACCCAGAGGCCCAGCGGTTAGTGATGATATTGAAATCGTCGCACATCCTTGTAATGAACGCATTGACGATTTAATAAATGTTCTATTCGATGACCCGCGGAGTCTGGGAGACTCCTGGCGGGCACTGCGCTCGTGTCTGCGGAGGTACGGACTATTCCCGAGGCGAGAGCTCTGGAAACCCCAGCCTCATAAGCTTCGAGAAAAGCGGTATTCCGGTGAGCCAGATCCGGTGGACGCAGGCATCGGTGATACGTCACACGGCGCCGGACCTGAAACCCACGAATAAGCGCGTTGGCCATCGGGGCGGCTCGCTTCTGGCACAGGAGCGCGACAATGCGAGCATCATTTCCATGCGACAAACTCGCCCGCAACGTCCTCAGCATGATCTTGCATGCGAAACCTGTTGTTTCTCCTCAGCTTGTATGACTGATCGAGAAGGTTGCTTCCGAACCTGCCGCGGCGCAGAAAGCGTACGATGCGCTGCCAATTTCGAGCACCGACTTTGAGATGAGCTCGGGAGCGTCCGACCAGAGCATCTCATGGAGCCTTGAACGTGCTCGATGATCTCGTGCATGGGCCTTATCCATCACATCGGCAGGTGTGGCTGTTTCATGTACTGTTGCGTTGCGCGGCATCGCTGGACATCTTCATGCGCCGTAGACGCTCTTCCCGATGACGACCATCAGGGTAACAGCATTACACTGGCGCCGGCAAGTGGGTGGCCAGGCCTCGAACACCCCAAAATGGAAACAATCATGTGTGGGCTCCGATGGGGACTTGGCGTCGCCGAGCGGCGTTCACAGGAACCCCGCCGATGCTCCCCCTGAAAAATGGTCCCTCATACCGCACAGACCAGGATGGCGTTATGGCGAACGCCAGCGCGCATGCGGGACGCTCGCGCCACTGCCACGTGCTCGTTGTTGTCTAGTACCAGCGGTAGCGCTTCGAAGGTCGCATCACCAGGCCGAAACTGGTGACACCCTATCCCGCAGCGCGGTATGATCAACTCGCGATGCGCAAATTCGCGTGCAGCGACGCTACATCTTCGATGAGCTTGGCGAGCTCCTCTACTTTTTCCCATTCGCTGGCCTCGATTTCTGGCTGAGCGAAGATGAGCAAAATGAGTGCGCTATTCTGGGTTGTGCTGTCCATGGAAGCGACGGAATAGAGCCCTCCAATGCTGCTTGTGTCCGTGGTTTCGTCGTCCTCGCTCTCGCCGACATACAGACGACGGATGAGAACAAGGCCGCTTTCACTTTCGAACAGCAAATCACGCATCTCGTCACCCTGCACCATTAGAATCTGCTCCGTGTCATCAATGAGAAACTGAACATTCGCTAGCAGGGCGACCTGGTCTACCGTGGCATTCGAGGCGATGACCTTGTTGCCCCGCAGCAGAATCGCTCGCTTCACGTTTCGGAGGCGCGTGAACTCTGCCACGACCGCTAGTGCGCTCTTCTGGATCGCGTCTGAAAAGGCGCCGTCGAACTGACGGAAACGATCCAAAAGCGTCACGTTCTGGACAAGGCTCCTCGATGAAAACGGGGGTTTGCGTCCGGAGATGCCGGGCACCAGCGACGGCATCGTGACAGCGCCCCTGGGACTAGCCGTGAAGCCAAGACTCGGCGCTGCCGCCCGAAGCTCACTGTCTATCACGTGATGGACCAGCTCAGGCGCACTTCGAGGTATCGGGGAGCCTCCGGAGACCTCCGAGGCGTTGCGCATGTGCTGGCTGGGGTGTCCGGGGGCATCCCCGTCGGTCAACGGGCTCGCTGCATGCGCGCTCAGCGAGTCGTCCGAGGTGTAGCTTCTGCCGTAGGTCGCACTTCTCGAGAACCCTTGTCCGTCCGTGGTCAGGCCGCTCAATAAAACATCTTCAAACATTGTCAGAAAGTCATCTAGTAGCTTCGTGGCGACCAAACGTCCAAGTTGGCAAGAGTCAGACAGGTCCTGGAAAAGCGCTGCCGTTATTCTCGCTCGTTTGGCGGTAACCAACGTCAGGAGCATATCGTCGAACTGGACCTGAGAGATGTTGCGGCGGGTTTGCCGCGTGACAAACTCCATCACCGCCGTCAACAACGAGCCCACAAGCCGTGGTTGCTCGACAGGCCGCAGCACCGCCTTGCTATAGAGAACGAGACCCGACTGCGAAACGATGAGAAAAGTTCGAATCATCGTTCATGGTTTTTTCCCCAGAGCTTTGATTGTGAAACGCGGACTCAAGCAGGTCCCGTTCACCACGAACAGGCACAAAGCGATAAACCGTCACAGAGTCGCTGCCAACGGAGTTCTTCGTTCCAGGTTCGCGAACGGGTGCGCTTGGCTGGACCGCGCCCCGAGGAGCATCTGAGCCGCTGCAGGCGACTCTGGCTTTCGCTCCGCATCCATGAAGCAGCGGATGACTTCTGTTCGGATATTGTAGGATGGGGGTACCACGTGCATTTGATGTATGTTGCCGTGGAGTCGTTGGTCGAGTTGAATCTGAGGCAATCTGTATGACCCGGACGGAACGAGGTGCGGGAGCATGCGCCGAGCCGTTCGTTGACGGTGCTCGTGCGCTGCCGACTTTTTCTTCCAATGTCAACGCTGCACAAGCGTGCTTGCGTGCAGCAGCTCGCATAGACGTTGTGGGTTATAGATTCTGTCAGAGGCGCCGGAAAACCTGCTCTCAGCGTCGCGTGCACGCGCTGCCTATTCACAGACTGATTGCCGTTCAGGACGCACTTGAAAAAGACACTGCAACATAAAAGTCTTTCCGAATGCATGAACTGTGAAGTGCATAAAGGAGTAAACCATTGATAGGGTTGATTTTCGAAAGACTGACGCGAGCCGCTTCTTTGCTGGGCGGTAGCTACTGACGGCCTCGTGGCGGGTTTGGGAGTTTCGCCCCATACGCTGCAGCCGACGATGATAGACGACGTTGTATGGAGGCGGCCACAGACACGCAGCATGAGACCGTCTTCACTGTGATACGTAAAACGGAGCCTCTGTGGTTGAAGAAAGATGCGAGATGCCTACTGGAGCTTTGCGAGCGTGCATAGAAAGAGCACGATCATGAAACCTTCCCGAACGGAACCGACGCGAATGCCAAGACTAGCGCAACGTTCTCCACATCGAGGTTGATCTCCACGGACGCTTCGCAGCAAGTCACTTGCTCTCAGGATCTCTGAAGCTGGTCCACGTATACATGCAGGAATACATGTTCGGGTACACGCTTTGCAACCGCGATACCAGAAGATGTACAGCACGACTCCATTACGAGAAGCTCATGCAGCTTACATTGTACAGGAACTCGAAGCCTGGTGCTCGGATCCTCGATATTCGAGCCCAACAGCAGCGAATCCGTTACGTAGCAGCATCGGAATTGCCCAGGAGCAGACGGCACTGCCGTTGCATGCTCCAGTCTCGACAATCTCACGCAGCAGTAGCGTTCACCGATATCTCTCGACCTAGATGTCAACACAACTCGACGCTATATCTACTATGAACCGCAAGCTCCATTACAGGTCCTGGGGGAGTGTCGGCTGCGTTGCCAGGTTCGCGATTTTCAATGACCGTTTTGGGAACTCGTCGCATTTGATTCACACGGTAACGCTCGGAGACCCGTTGCCTTTTGCGCGTTGAAGCACCCAAGCTGGGATTCACGCGCAAAGACGTCGAACCGGGACCATTAGCTTCCGGGCAGAGATGTTCTGGAGCTCTGGGTGTGCACTTCGTGCAGGGCACTAGCCGGACGCATGACTGATAGCGTCCTCCTCTATGGCTGCGAAAGCTCTGCGACGCATGCCTGCAAGCATGTTTCTCGCTGGGTGCTGGTATTCTAGGTTTAGAGTCTCAGTAGACGCAATGGGCGCTGCTGCTGCCGCTGCTGTGGCTCTGAGATTCCTCGTATGCGCGGGCGCTTCCGAATGATAGGGCTGCGGATGTCAAACGTGACGCCAAACTCGCGTTCGAAATCCTTTTTCACCTCGATTACCTCATCTATGGATCGCGCGAGTCCCAGGTGCTGCATCATCCTGCCGAAACGCTGTTCATCGCGAATGGACCCACGAGGGTGCTCATTTCGCAGATCTTCGTCAGAGGGGCCTCCCGAAGAAGCTGCTGCATTCGCATCTTGCCGCGTACTCGTTTCCAGGGCACTCGCAGCGCTCTGGCTAGCCGCTCCACTTCCGAGATGGACTCTCGCGGAAAACTTGGACCCGGGAACAGCTGCGCCGGTTCCTCCCGCGCCAAGCCGATGCTCTTTCTGGTTAGCATTGTCTGATACGAGCATCCGACCCGATTCTAAATAAAAAAGTTGCTTATCGGGATTTTCCGGGCCCGTGACGGCCATGGTTTCAGTACTCACACTACTGAATCCCAAGATTTTGCGATTTCCAGGATCACTGATAGCGTTCGGTAACCGCTTGACGAGTTGCACGCTCTCGAACACGCGTTTGAGCAGAGTTGTGTTACGCAGCCATCGTGCGATAGCCTCTACCCGCTCCAGGGTCTCTTTGGGATCAACGCATGTCTTAAAGTACTTTGCTGCGTTCACGAACACAGGGACACGATCGGGTCCGAGGCCGTTCAGCGCAGCCATGTACTTGGACCGGGACACCAAAGCATGTTGCTCTTCGGGAACAGAGACTTTGACGCCACCAGGAAACCCGAACGGCGGCAACACAGGTGTTCCAGCGCCTGCTCGGCTGGAGAAGAAAGCGCTCAACTCATTCTGGTAGAAAATAGGATCACATTTCAGAATATGTAGGTACCAGTTGTGGAAGCGAGTAGAAACATCCGTGCCACAGCGACTACACCAGCGATACGCTGCATGGCTTGACGGATGGAGACCCAACAAGATATCACCCTCGGGTTCCGGCAGATGAAGGACACCGGAGCGGATATTGCCCGGCTCTACCGCAGTGGCGCGAGCAGCGGCGATGCCAGCCGGTGTCTGCAAGTTCGGAACCAGTTGCGCAAGTCGCAAACTCGCCTGATCAACCTGGCGGTCTGTACCAGTGACCGCTGCTGGAAAGTGCAGCAGACCGGTCTGGGCAGCGGCAGCAGCAGCTGCTGCTGCCGCCGCCGTGCTCGTTCGACGGTTACCAGAACCACGGCCGGTCATGTCGGCAAACGTGCCGTCCATAATGAAGGGTCGAGCACCAACCAGCTGTCTCTGTACATAATTGTTCCCTAACCTCTTGGGTTCGCTGGCCTGAAACTTGCTCAGATCATAGGCTGGATCCCCGGGGTGGTAGGCCGCTAGCTTTTCAGCGAGGCTGAGCTCGAGGTCCGCTCGCGTTCGCCCTCGAGGAGCGTCATAGACCATAGCAATGACACGCAAAACATCTCGTTGCGTTTGCTTAATTTCTTCAAAGGTAAACTGCGGCAGTGGTTTGATGCCAAACTCGAGCAACTTCTGCTCCCGTTCCGCGTCGTTGGCGTAGTTCCGGCGAACGGGTCCGCCGCCCGAGTGCGCGGCAGCACCAGCCACAGTCGAGCGCGCCGAGGTAATCGCCCCAAACCCAGGCGCTCGCCACACTGGCACGTTTTCCGGTTTTGAAGAAGTGTCTGAGCGGGTATCTCCTCCTTGCAATCCTCTCGCCGAAGACGAGACTGGAGGTAGGGTCGCCATACGCGCCTCGGAGTCAAGCGTGCAGCGCGGCAACAATTGCGAAAGGAGTTTGGAAGGCGCCCTCGGGGCATGTGCAGGGGCCTGTCCAAAATGTGTGGTATATCCTATTTGGCATCTGAAAAAAGTCACCCGCTTACGATCTGTCCGCTGCGAGCAACGTGTCAGGCTGCGCGCTGTATATTTGTCACTAAATAGTCATAATTGTTCTAGGATTGGTAGTGGGTCCGGGCATGTGCCGAGCGCCGACAGCATTGCCCGTGTGATCTGCGGCGCTCGCGCACCTTGACGTTCTGGTTCGATTCCTCGGTGCTATCCATAGAAATGAATGCGAGCATGAGCGTCTGCAGTGCTCGGACACCATCATGTTTCCGAACGTTTCCGGTTGGTGCATTTATTCGAGGAGGGCGCTGCGATCGCATGGGAACAAGTACAAGTTTGAACGCTGCATAGCGTCTGATGCCCAGAGTCTGGACTGAATGGAAACGAACGTAAAGTTTGAGCATGGTCGGGATAGCCGTCGGTGGGTATCTCCCGTCCAGAGAGCTGTACCGCTGGTGTCTGTAGCACTGCGTCTGTTCCAGATTCGAATAGAAACAGGGAACTGCGCGCTTTGTACTTTCTGTCATGAGTTTTTCCTGCAAATTTTTTTAGACTTCCAGCCACGACATTCACTGTGCACCTCGAGAAGCTTACAGATTCAAATGCCTTCTCAGGATACTTCATCGTGTTTTTGGAGCGGCGCTTTCGACGCTTCGTCGATGGAATTCTTTATGCCATCTTTATCAAGATGATTCACGGGGCTCTTGAACGAGCGTTGGTACAAGAACTGATATCACTATCGAATTCACAGGTATATGCCTCCATGTGTCTTTGTTCCTTGCGAGTAGCATGCTCGAGTCACGCATTCTTCATGATTGGGTCCGCTTGTTTCAAATCCATTCCTCGGCGCTGGATGGATGATGGAGAAATCGAAAAAGTCCCATGACTACTTGTTTACCAGCTTGGATTTTGCTCCCGCTATTCGTTTCCCCATGGTCAACATCGCGTTCCACACACCATTTATCGAAAGGGATAGCATGCGCGTGCAGCCGACAGAGTGCTCGCCGCAGAGATCACCCAAAAGTAACCGGTAATTTCAAGATACAGCACTGGACTCGAAAGCGGAGTAGGGCGTTGAGGGCGGCCTCATGCACCCGTCATGGACTTGTGCTGAGCGATGAGGCGAGCGCGTTTGCCCCTCAGTGCAGCGCTCGGAGCAGCGGCCCAGATCGTACCTATATACATGTATATGGAAACACCTGATCACAGTCCAAGTTTCACCGCTGCGATCTACGCGCCCAGGCTGTACACGAAGAACATGAAAACGACAAGCGAACCGCAGATCGCAACTTTCATTTGTGCACAACAAGCGTCGACTCCCACCAAAGGCGGTGTAATCGGAGCTACCTCGCTGCCACCAACATCTGTCGACTACTGCCGATAAAGCTGGATGGAAAGGGGAAACAGGCCGGTTTAAAGCCAGAGCTTCGAGAGAAGCAAAGCAAACATTTGCAGATGTAGCTCACATCGGCCAGCGTTTATGACATTGCGACGAGACCCAAACTTTCGTATATGCACCGGAATGCGTAAAGTGCACCCGTTTCATTGTATGTTGACATTGGCGTTGAGCAATGATAAATTCGACGTGTAGCCGCGGAACCAACAAATGCTGTGCTCGCCCCGTGGCCGCAAAAACCGCAACAAGACAGGTGAATGCCCTTAAACGACAACCGTACAACGCGTGGATGTGCAGACGACGACGGAAATGGCCAAATGCTAACAGGCATCGACATACTGGGGCTGCTCAGTGGCCCGCGCCAGACGACCAGTGCGCAGTGAACGCACATTCTGGCTCGGTGTGAAACTATTCTGAATTTTACCGGAAGCATATTCGTGCTTGTGCTTATAGAGCAAGGCGTGTGTGAGACGCATCTGGACTTGCGCGATACGCACGCTCACTGTCGACATGCCGACGGGGGATTTTCGTACTCAGCGTTACCGCGCGGGGACACCACAGCGCGTTGCGCACGGTACCTCGAGCTTCCGAAATGCGCGGTTGCAGCGTTTGGAATACGTTTACGCTGGGTCTACCTCCGAGCTAGCCGTCAGCGACGGCACTCGGAGGAGCAGCGTATCCGCCCGAAACGGAGCATTTCTTGCGGTGTGCGACACGCACCGCATTCGGCTCCCCATAGAGCTGGTGTCAGTTCCGACAGCGCGCTCATCGTTGCCAAATGCCGGAGCTTGCGCGCGGCGTTTCGTTTTATGTGCCTCCGGAATGATGCATAAGGCGTTCTGGCTTGATATTCTGTAGCGATTTGCGCTCTTGCTGTCCACGAGCAGCCTCGGCAGTTACGTGATTCCGCGTCGTTTCCAGTGTACTGCGCTCGCTGGTTGTGCCTATGCTCCAGAACGACGCGAGCGAAGCGTCGCGAGAAATACACAGTACTCCCGCATGCTGACGTGACCAAGCGTTCCACGACGGGTCGGGTGACGGCAGCTATTGGCGACGCAACTCGTTTCTCCATCGAGTCAGTAACTCCAATGCCATTATGCGCAGCTCTGAACGTACGTTGCGAGTCGCTTGCATCCAGCAAACGAGTGGAATTTTCATCCGCAACCTAAATTCATGATCCATTCGCCATCCATACAGTGTCCTGGATACAACGGTTCTTCGGGAGAGGATCCCGTATTCCTGGAAGCAGCGCTCATCGTAGAGCGCATCGTGCCCGCTGGCACGACGCTGAGCGCCCGTGTGGCGGCCTTGAAGGCCGATCGCGCGTGCCCCAGGCATGGCGGTTTCACGGCATCGTTGTGCTGGCGAGCAGGATACGCGAAAGTACCCATACACCGTGGCTGGTAGACAGACAGACAGACAGACAGACAGACAGACAGACAGACAAGTAGGCAGGCATTCATCTAGGTGCGCAAATAGTCCGGCTTGAACAGTATCCGGCTCACTTGCCCAAAAGTGCACCCCATAAGATGCCTCTACGTCTTGATCCCGTGAAAGTTGCCCAGGTGCGGAGTGAGCGCGTCAAGGGTGTAGAGCTACACTCGCGAGAGCCGTGGGTGCTGGTGGCCCTCTACACCGGCCAGGTGCTGATCTTCGACTACGATCGCTGTGTTGCGTTGAAGCAGTTCGAAGTGTCAGAGCAGCCGGTGCGTTGTGCGCGCTTCGTGGAGCGGAAGAACTGGGTTATCGCCGCCGCAGATGATCTCTACGTTCGTGTCTATAACTACAACACCATGGAAAAAGTGTGCGAGTTTGAAGCGCATCAGGACTATGTGCGTTCGATAGCTGTGCACCCGACTCGCCCTCTGCTCCTGACAGCTTCCGACGACATGGCTATCAAACTGTGGGACTGGGAGAGAAACTGGAACTGCACGATGGTATTCGAGGGTCACTCGCACTACGTTATGCAGGTGGTGTTCAACCCCAAGGATCCGAACACGTTCGCCTCAGCGTCACTCGACTGCACCGTGAAAATCTGGAGTCTGTCGAGCCCAGTTCCGAACATGTCGCTTGAGGGTCACCGCAAGGGCGTCAACAGTGTCGACTACTACCCGGGTAACGACAAACCGTTCCTGATCAGTGGCGGCGACGATGAGCGCGCGATCGTCTGGGATATGCAGACAAGGACCCCGGCACAGGAACTCGTTGGCCACACGGCGAATGTCAGTGCTGTACAGTTTCACCCGGTGCGTCCACTGATACTCACCGCCAGCGAGGATGGCACCGTTCGTGTGTGGAACAGCAACACCTACCGTCTAGAGACGATGCTGTCGTACGGCTTTGAGCGCTGCTGGAGCCTGGCTTGCCTCAGATCGAGCAGCGTCATCGCCATCGGCTGTGACCTCGGGACGATCGTCGTGCGCATCGGAAAGGACGAGCCCGTTTACAGCATGGATCAGAGTGGAAAAGTGGTTTTCGCAAAAAACAACGAGATATTCTTCGTAGCGCTGCGTCAAGCACAACTGGATCAGGTAGCGGATGGTGCGCGCGTTTCGGCACCGTTGAAGGAGATGGGTACCACGGAAATCTACCCGCAACGAATCAGTCATTCACCGAACGGCCGTTTCATTGCAGTTTGCGGCGATGGCGAGTACATGATCTATACGGCGTTGGCATGGCGTAACAAATCGTTTGGCACCGGAGACGAGCTTGTCTGGGATAATGGCCCGGGAGAGTATGCCGTCCGTGAAGGCAACGCCCGGGTGCACGTCTTCAATCGAATGCAGAAGGAACGGGCGGTCATTCGCGCACCTTTTCCGATCAAAGCGATTTACGGTGGACCGCTGCTCGGCCTTGGCGGTGAGGATTGTATCTGCTTCTACGACTGGGCTTCGTTACAAATCGTCCAGCGTATTGACGTAGCTGCAACGAACGTGCTATGGTCCGACACAGCCGATCTGCTTGCGATTATAACATCAGATAGCTTTTTCGTCGTTCGCTACAATAGATCCAGAGTGGATGCAGCTCTAGAAGCGAGTCAGGGAGTGCTTGGCGCGGACGGCGTAGACGACGCATTCTCTGTGCTCCATGAGCAGGCCGATCGCATTGGTACGGGTCGTTGGAGCGGGGAATGCTTTGTCTTCTGCACACATAGCGGGCGTCTGGCGTTCCTCGTGGGGACCGAATCCACGACCATCGCGCACCTGGATAGACAGCTGTACCTCATGGGCTATCTGCCGACGGACAATCGCGTGTACCTGGTCGATCGTGACCTCCAGATTATCTCATATGCTTTGCTCGCCAGCATTGTGCAGTTTAAGTCCTACATCCAGAAAGGCATGCTCAGGGAAGCGCTCGACCTGCTCCAGTCAATACCGCACGCCGAGCACAATCGTCTCGCCCAGTCCCTTGAGAGAGCCGGATACAAGCAGACAGCGCTGGAGGTTGCCACGGATACCGACTATCGCTTTGAGTTGGCCTTGACTCTGAACAAACTGGATCTTGCACGTTCCATTGCGGAGCAAGCACCCAGTGAGACTCGTTGGCGCCAGCTCTCCGAAGCTGCAATGGCCAACAATGATCTCCCACTGGCCGAAGTTTGCATGCGAAACGCCCACGATGCCAGCAGTTTACTGTTGTTGCAGGTAGCGCGCGGCGATGCCGCCGGCCTCCGCGACGTTGCCTCGATTGCGCTCAGGGCAGGCGAATCGAATACGGCATTTTTGGCGAAGCTGCTCCTGCACGATCGACAAGGCTGCTTGGACATCCTCATTCAGAGTCAGCGATTTCCAGAGGCTGCGCTGTTTGCTCGCAGTTTTATACCGTCCAAGCTTGCCGAGACTGTCCAGTTATGGAAGAAATGGCTCCGTTCCAAGGGTGAGGATCGCGCAGCCGAGCGCCTGGTAGATCCGGCGTTGCATCCTGAACGCTTTCCAGGCGTACCGCGCTCTCCACTGGCCGATCACGGATTGGTCGATGCCAGAAACAGAACCGACAGCGTCTCAGATGAAAAGACCGAGGCGAACAAGCGGACACAAGTCAACCTGGTCTCTGATCTACCCGACATGGCTCAACTCGCCCTGGACCCTGGTTCACCTGTCGTGAGCAGCACTGGCACGGCAGACACGCAGCGTCAAAGTACGGATGATGAGCTGGGGCGCTCTCCAGCGAGTGCGGGTCCGAGCTCTCTCGAGGTTGCGCGAACGCGGTCCGTTTCGCATGATAGCAACTGGGATGTCGACTTTTGAAGCTGCTCCCCAGAGCTCCGTTCACGACCATCGTCTTGTGTGTGTGTGTGTGCGAATTGCATGCATATGAACTGCAGGGGATCCGCGGCCTTTCGAGATGCGTATGGGGTTTCTCCATACAGGTCAATGGTTACCAGGTAAATGTCGCGTTTGCGGTCGATGCATCTATTCAGCATATGCGCGCTGCTTTGTTGGATCATGCTCGATATCTATCCGAGCATGGTTTCTCGCGTGCAGCGCACAGTGCGAGAATCGCGCTGGGTGCACCGCTTTGACGATATCCGGAATTGATACGCGTTCGCGATAGCGTTTCGCAAGCCCTTTGGTGCCCGGCACTTGCTACCGAAGTACTGCGCTGCGTACCATGGCAGACATCGAGGGTGTGACACGAACGAGTTCGCCGCGCACGCTCCTGCGGTGTCTCGGTAATGGTGCCGCGCTCCGGCTCAAGCAGACTCGTACCCGAGTATCCATCGACGAGAAGCATTACCCGCAGCAGGATTCTGGTGAGCAAAAGCACGGCCGCTGAGGAGGTGCCCTTCATAGCAGCTAGAGGCCGCAAGCAGTCGTCCACAGATGGAGCTCTTGGGACGCAGGCATAGTTCCCTACTGTACCCGGTGGCAGAGCAACATCCGCAGCAGGAGATGTGGTGTCCCGCGTACCCATGCGATGTACAGGAATGGCGGTGGTGCACGTCTTCTTCTTCTTCTTCTTCTTCAGATCGTCGTCCTTGCGGGAATGCGATTCCTTGTTCGATACCGCGCGATGCTCACCGCGAGTCGCGCTCCAGACCCGACGAGGATTGTCAGAAACCTGGATGCTTCGCCCGCAATGCGCCATATTCAGCGCTCGGGCTTGAGACCTCGCGCCGTGCGGGAGCATTGCACGCATTCGTGCTTGTCCTAGTGTCCTGCGGAAAATCGCTGCCTCGGCTCGGTATTCCCACACTCGAGCGACGTCGCATTGCATCGCATCGCATCGGATCGGATCGTATCCAGACGAGTTGCTGCCATGCCAATGGTCACGAAGCGCCCCGCGGCATCTCCTCAGTTGGCATCGTGCCGCCGCCGCCGCCCTGCACCCGAGACAATCGAAAATCGCAGGTTCACAGCTCCAACAGAATTTTGGTTACTTCTCTCTGAACAGCACACATACCGCATATCCACGAATCATGCGTATTCGAGGACGATATCACGGGTATAGGTGTCGTCTTCGCCGTCGATCTCTTGCCTCAGGTCCACACCATCGAGGCGTCTTCTCGAATCTGGGTCGGAGTTTCAAGTACCGTTAACTGCTGTGGAGGTCGCCCGTCGCAGCCATGCCGTGTTTGGCATCGTAAACACGTCTCTCGGCATGAAAGATACTCTCGCGCATACCGCGTGTGAAAGACATCAGACCGTGCTTGCTCCGCTCGATATGTTCAGGTGGCGGGTTCTCAATATAATCAAACGGATGCTTGCCACGAATCTCGCGGTTCAGCTGCACATCGAGGCCCGACTGGAGCTTCCGCACCGACTGATAGACCGCTGCAAACACACCCGTGAGCACAGCGCCCACCAATGGGTACACGTCGGGCTTCAGCCACCTACGAAAGAACACGGAACTGCGTGATGCTGTCAACATTTTTTTACGCAGCTTGAGCGTCAAATCGAATACGGTATTACAGAACACCCCAAGGGTCGATAGCGTAAGTAACGCTTCGAACGGAATCGCTCGAGGTCGGATGCGTTCGAGAGATTTGCCCGCGCATCTGGCGTCGCGATCTCCGCGTTGGACCTCCGGAAGATTCCCTGCGAAGCGCTGCGATACCCGTTACATGTTCTTTTGCGTGGACGAAACGTTACCATTGATGCGGGGTGTCGGCCTGCAGGCTGCGTACGGGTAATCGAGAAGGCGTCTATCATGCAGCGCGCTGCGTTCAAGTTTCACGGTTCATAATTTCCTCTGTAATATTCAGGTCATTGCTTGCGTGCGATCGGGTGCAGAATACCTGCCTTGCTGCTCTCGACACAGCATCTATACCGGTGGTGCGGTTGCAGCACGGAGACAGACGGGCTCTGCCGCACCACAGAGGGCGTCGGCTCGAGGAATGCTTCAATCGATAAGGAATCGGGACTCATGATCATTCTGGGAGTCTGCACGCTGCCCAGATAGACGCACAGACTGCAACAGCGCGAAGCAAGTCGCTGCGTGATCAGTGCGCCAGGGCGAAGCTCGGACGCATTTTACCCTGTGCTAGTCTTTGGATAAACTGCGTTGCGCACAAGCCGCTCAGGTCTCGCCACAGCACCCGGCACTGCTGACGCACACAGAGCGCTCGTCCAGCAGACTCTAGTAGACTCGTCCGGATCGCGAGGCCTTCCGCCTAGAAGGTAAACGTACGAGACCACGGAGATTGCTTCCCCTTTTCAACGTTTACCGTAGAGATGGAACGAAATTCGTACCGAGTAGCTGGTTCGTAGTCCGTTTCCCTTGCTTTTACCGATCGTGTTGCATCCTGAGAAGATGCGCTGTCGCCGCCGCCTTTAATGCCGCTGGGCGGATATTTGAAGCGCATGGCTCGCTTCTGCAGTAATCGCTGTGACGAAAGCGTTGCTCTCCTGTATCTTTAGACAAAGGACCCGCGATCCCTAGAGGTGGCTATTGCCGTGTTGCACACTCCCTAGGCAAAGCTTGTCTGATCTGAATATATACGCAAAGGATCCGCGATCCTCAAGGGTGGCTATTGCCGTGTTGCACACTCCCTAGGCAAAGCTTGTCTGATCTGAATATATACGCAAAGGATCCGCGATCCTCAAGGGTGGCTATTGCCGTGTTGCACACTCCCTTGGCAAAGCTTGTCTGATCTGAATATATACGCAAAGGATCCGCGATCCTCAAGGGTGGCTATTGCCGTGTTGCACACTCCCTAGGCAAAGCTTGTCTGATCTGAATATATACGCGAAGGATCCGCGATCCCTAAAGGTGGCCACTTTAGCGTCATACTTTCCCTTAGCAAATCGTTTCGATCGATACCCGTCGCCGTCCGCACTCGTCTTTTCGCACGCGAGGCTCCCTGTGCTGCTCCGGTGCAAGTGGCAACCTTTGCGCTTGTGCCGGACTCGTTGACGAAGTTGTGTGGGTGTCCGGATATGTCGACGCTCGCCGAGGTGAAGCAGGCGCTTTGGGAGCTGCTTTCCGCGGACGCGGACGTGCGGTGTCGTGCGGCGTCCACGATTTTGCAAGGCAGTTTGCACTTGCCCGATGAGGATTTCGCGTATACTTGCAGGCGTTTGGTTGCTGGTCTCGTATCATCAGTGCAGGGTGCTCGCGAAGGGTTCAGCCTCGCGCTCTGCGCTTGTCTACGGCAGCTGCGTGCGGCTGAGGTAGAAGCGACCGGGCACCGGCGACAAGCGCTTATCCTGGACGCATTGCATCGCGCTTACGATCTTGAAGGCGTACCTACGACATCAGATCCACTCCAGAACGTGAAACATGTCGGTGATGCGCGCGAAATAGCCCTCGCACGCCTGTTCGCACTGGGTGCTGTACTCGGCTCATGGGAGCCGTCGCACTGCGAGTCCTTGCCGCCGCTGCAGCTGGGCGGCATTCTTGAGGTTCTAGCGCATATCGCTGATCAGGATACGAAAAACTTTGCGGAAGCGTGTGGGCGTCTTGCCTGCGAGGCAGTGGCAAAACTTTGTGTCGATCGCTCCCTGTTCCGTGCAGGTTCAGGCGCACGTGCAGCAGTTCTGCGATACTGGAAACGCCGGCAACGACAGGGCCGTCCGACGCTTGATGCGCTTGCGGTCATGCTTTTCTGTCGAAATCGGTACACGCTGCGAGCCAGTGAAGCGGACTGTCCGCTCTGGGGCCAGGAATCGCCTTGCCGGAGCCCAGAGCTTCTCCGCAGGTACGTTGTTCCCGTGATCGAGGACCTGTCAACCGAGCATTCTCCAGTGATTCCACGTGCTTTTGATCTGCTTCTAGCAGAAATGGATGCCGATGTCACGCCTTCTGATGATGGAAATGCTCCTGCTCGGAAACGTCATCGCAGTGGAGACAGCTCGAAAGCCGCGTGGATCATGCTTTACGAGCAGGTCGTGGCGCCGCACTTATTCTCCAGCAAGCATCCAGCGCATGTAGCGCTGGCGCTGCGGCTCTGCATGAAGGCTCTGCAAATTGCCGCGAGCTCGCCTTGCGTCCAAGCGCAAGACTGGCGTGCTATGCTCGCTCACGACGACTGGAATGAGCACCTTTGGAACGTTTCACCGCTTCATCGCAAGCACGCTCATGACCTGGAGCCGCTGCTCAAGGCGTTGACGGATGCGCTTGTAGCGCTACTTGGCAGACGATGTCCACTGAGCACATCTCTGGCGGAAATCTTGTGGGAGAAGGAGCTGCAGCGAGCGCGGGGTAAACACCAAGGGTCCCCAGCCGTTGTTGTCTTAGAGGCTGCCGCTCGCCATCTACGTGCGACCGAGCTGGCTCGAATGGTCAGGTCGTCGGTCGACCTGACGAAGCTCCCGTTACTCGTTCGTGGATGGAACGAGAGCCTTCGCCGTGGTGCAGCTGCCGAGCGCACCGAATGTTCGCATAAGGTTCTGGCACTGCTTGACTCCCTGGCTGCTCTGATTGAATCGGGTTCGTCTTCAAGGCTTGAGCGACAGCATTGGCGAGGTCCACTGTTCAGTGTCGCAGCGTTCATCGCAACCTGGTCTGAATACGCTGCGAACGAGCCCGTGCCTGACTGGCTTGGAAGTATGAGATCTCTGCTTGGGTGTATGCAACGGAAAGCGCAGCCCGAGTCCGAACGTGCTCTATGTGTATGTACTGCACACCTGGAAAGCCTTGCCGCGCTGTCGGAACACCGCGCAAGTCGCCTCGCGCTTCTCACGCTGGCCTTGGTTCTCATTGTAGCGGTGTCAGCGTGGAGTGCGCCTTCACCATCGCCAAAGAAGGGGGCACAGCGGACGCCCAGCGAGCCCTCTGACCTGATTTTGCATCATTGCGTACCATTCCTGGACCGCTGCATCGAGCATTTGCGGACTCCAGGTCTAGACGGCGACATGTTCGAGATCGAGCTCACGCGCCTCTGCTTGCAGTTGCTTCGTCTCGACGACAGTGGCGTGCGGAGTGCTGTCGACGTGATTTTTGCTTCTATGATAGCTTCGACGCAGCAGACTGCGGCAGTGCTTCGAGTGGTACTGGGTGAGCTCCCTGGTCTTGCCGATCAGGACGACACAAGCACCGATGATCTTGATGATGCCGAGGCAGACCTGCGCTCAAGCTCGAGCGAGAGCGATGCGCCTAGCATCAGCGCTGACGAGGCCACGACGGATGCCTCGGATACCTCGGATGCCTCGGATGTGGAATCTAGCCGCCCGCTGGTCGACCTCCAGGCGGATCTCGAGTTGGATATGGATGAGGAGGAGCCGGCAGTGCTTGCGGCATACGATGCGCAACTGGTGGCTGCTCTAAAACCCCTCGTTGGGGAGCGACGACGAACAAGCCAGTTGTCGGCTTCAAACGCCGCGGAGAGGTTGCGGGAAAATGCCTTCCACCACCGCGTCTTGGACCTGGTCCAGATCGCGATTCGGTATCAGACTCGTGCTGCAGGTTTCGCACCGGTAACGCTCATGGATCTGCTGGGTGCGCTTCATCATGCTGCAGACTTTATCGCTGAGACGCAGGGTACCGACGCGGCCTTATACACAAGGCTCGTTTACGGAGTTCTTGGTCGCACGCAACGAGCAGCAGCAGCGGCATCCCAGGTGGTCGAAGCAGCGCACGAGCGTGCGTTCCTCGAGTCTTTCCAAAGCCTACTGGAACAGGTCGTAGCGCTGGCAACCGCGAGACCGCACGCCGTACGCTTTACCGAACACGACGCAGTGGCACTGCATGCGGGTATTCGGCTGGCGTTGCAAGCTGCACGTTCAGCGCAAGCCTCTACCCGGATGGTGGAGCTGTTGTCTAGCGCGCTCTTGCAACCGATCCTGAATCACTATCTCACTACCCGGGGTCGCGTCGTTTCCGCTGAACCACAGACGCGCAGTTCGATTGCTGTTTCGAGTCTAGTGACATTTCTGGGTGATTTGGGCCGACGCATGCCTGCTGTCTTCGCTTGTCCGATTCTGGAAGCGCTGCACGGAATGCTCGCCAACGCCCAGGCCATGCAGCAGGACGGCAGGCACGGGCTCCGCTCACATGCACTTCTCGAATGCTGGGCAGTGGTGCTGCCTCTGGCAACCAGCATGCCGACGGTAGCGTTCCTCAGTGTGGAACGGCGCTTACCGATTCTCGAACGCTGGATCGAGGCGATAGCAGCATGGAACCTGGGTAGTGCTGGTCAGCGCAAGCTACTGAAACTCAGTCAACCGTTTCTCCGTCAGTTGGCGAAAGACCTGAACACACTTACATCTTCCGCAGAGCGCGATACCTATCGGTGTCGGATTCGGTGCCTTGTCGAAAGTAAGCTCCAGGTTTTGGCGCTAGGCAATGCGGCAGGGTCGAAACAGCGCGAGCTGCTCGACCAGGTCCTGCAGACGTGCTGCAACAGTGTCGCGCAGGTCGCTGGATCCGTCCGTGCGATCTCTTGACACAAGGGGACGCACCCAAAACCTGACGAATGCGCATGCGGTGTCGGAAAGGCAGCGCCTAGGACGTCCAGCAAGTGTTGACGGAGGCCGCCTGCTCGCTTGCAGCATCGCCTGCGTTCCCTGATCAATATACAGCTTTCTAAAGGACTCCTGGAGCAGGCGTCTGCAGTGCGGACGATACAGCCGGGTCTACAGTGGATGCTCCGAGGCGTGCTCCAAGCTTCGCTTGGGCATCTCTTGTTGGAACCTGGATCCTAGGATCCGTTTATGGTTGGAGAAGCTTGCGTAAGCGCTCCTTGTAGGCGTTGCATTCCATTTCCATTTCTGCGAGGCAGATAAGGAGCTCGTTGTGTTCTTCTCGAAGACGCCAAAGCTCCGCCTCCATGTCCGCAGCGCGCGGATCCACGTGGACTTGTGTGGCGTCCTGCTCTTGCTCCTGCGCTTTCACCACTGCCGCACCTGTTGCTGGTACTGCTGCTGATGCTGTTGCGAAAGCTGACGACGGCAACCAGGCGTGCTGCGAGCTGTCAGCACCGGATGCGTCCAGCTCGTTGACGTGCGTTGCTCGCCAGGGTTGCTGTGGTTGCGCCCGCTTGTCGTGGTGGTGCTGCTCGGCGAGTTGCTTGCGCAGCAACATGTTCTCATCGTGCACCATTTCGACTGCGCTGGCAAGTCGTGACTCGCGGGCAATGAGTTCCTCGATCTGTTTCTCTAGTTGCGCGATGAGGTCGCGCTGTGCAGCTGCACTGCTTGGCAACTCTGCCGCCGTCTCCATATGCTGGCTGTGGCTCCCTCTGGTATCGTCGGATGGATGCGCTGGCTCCAGTCGGGGCAGGTTCGTGTCGGTGAGCGCTTCTCGTGAAGATACCTGGTCGTCGCCGTTGTCGTCGTCGTCGTCGTCGTTGGGTGTCCCAGCAAGCACGCTGGCACGAGTTCCAGAGGCATTTGGATGCTGGGCGTGCTCCCATGCTGCCAAGCGTGCGCGTAGGGCGCTGATACAGGTCTGAAGACGAATGTTCTCTTGGCGAAGATCGCCGCTCGCCATGCGTTCTTTCACGAGAGAGCGCTGTAGCGCATCGACGGACGCTGGATCCGCTGCTGGGCCGTCCACATCATATGAAGCGCTGGAATCGTTTTCGGGACTTGCTCGGTACTGGGTTGTTTCTGGCGCTGATGCTTCGTCGAACGCGCGCTTGTGCGATGACGCAAGCGCAATCGTGCGCAGGTGTTCGATCTCTTCCTCGAGTTCCTGGAGGACTTGTTCATGGACCCGCATCATTTCACGCATACTGGCCTCGTGCCTAGATTCAAGTTCAGCTAACTGCCGTTCATAGGCATCGCGGACAAGTTGTACTTGATGGGTATGCTGCTCTCCAGCGAACGCTTTGTCAGCCCTGATCGCTGACTCGGCGTGATCATCATCATCATCATGATCGTCATCGCCATCGTTATCATCGGGGTCGCGCTCACCATGCATCGCTAGCACCGCAGGAACTGGCTGCGGCGAGCGCTCGTTGCGCCTCGCCTCCGAGTCTGCGACTTGTTCGGTACCCGTAGCACCAGCTGATAGGATGACAGCGCGGATTTGCGCCTGGAGGTTGTCAAACTCAAGTTCACATTCTTGCAATGTTGCCTGCTGATCAGTGAGCATATCAAGCTGCCGGTCGATTATGGCGAATTGCTTATCCCTCCAGAAGTGAACGGTCGACGCACATGCACTGACCTCGGATGCGGTCGCGTCTATCACTCCAGTGATCTGATCCGTAAGCGCTCGTCTCCATCGATGATGCTCCGCTTCGATCATATGGATGCGAGCACAGAGTGCTTCCTGTTGCTCCTCAGCGGTAGCCAGTCTCTGGTTGGTCTGGTGAAGCTCCGCTACGCACTCATCGTGCGCAAGCTGAGTCTCTGCGTGCTCCGCGAGTACTCGGTCCAGCTGCGATTGCAGTTCGTGGCTGATTTCCTCGTACTGCTTTTCCGCCGCCAGTGCTTCTTCACGCTCCAGGCCGAGGGCATTTTGCAAGTTCTGCACTTGACTCTGTAGGTGCTGTACTTGGTCTTCTCGAGATGCAAGCGTTTCTTGCAAGAGTAAAACCTGAGCGCTAAGTTCCTCCAATTCAGCATCGCGCGTTTCGCTTTTGGATTCGAGCTCGCGATTTCTCGCTTCCAGTTCAGCAAGTTTCTCCCTATCCGCCTGGGCCTGTTCTAAAGAGATTTCCAACTCCCGTCGTTCACTCTCAAGCTCTTCGCACCTTCGCGTGATCGTTCGCATGGAATCCTCCAGATCCTCGAGCCGGCGGCGGTCTCTGGTAGCCGCAGTCAACGCTTCTTCGTATTCCTCGATGCGAGTCTGGTAGAGCTGCACCAGCTCCTCGAGTCTCTGTAGCTCTGCAGTTTGTCCGTCGCAGTCTGCATGCTGCTCTCTGAGCACAGTGAAGCTGTGGGAAACCTGCGCTAGATCTTCCTCCAGAGACCGGATACGCGAGTTCAACAACGCCTTCTCATGTACGTGAGCATCCAGTTCGGATTTCAGATTTGTGCATGTTTCCTGAACACTTTCGAGACGACTTGCATGCTCCAGCAGAGAGTCTCGTTCGTCACAGACGTTTCGATATTGGGTTTCGAGTTCTGCGAGTTGCGTTTGCGCTGCTTGCTGGGCTGCTACCGCATGCCCGAGAGACGCGCATTCGCTCCGAAGCCTGTCTCGTTCGTCACAGACGTTTCGATACTGGGTTTCGAGTTCTGCGAGTTGCGTTTCAGACCGACGCAATTCCGCAAATGCATCCTCTAAACGCTGCCAGGATCCAACAGCATGCGAGACAGGCCCTGCCTCGGCATACCCAGGCTTCAGATACCCAAACAGTTTCACCGCAGCGTCCTTGAGCGCACCCAGCGCAAGCCCTTTAATCAGTATCTCTTCCAGTATCAATACCTCTACCCTGAACGCACCATAACCAGCAGCACGCTCCCGGGCGATTGCCTGATTCTTTCGCAAGGCATAAGCGAATAGTTCGGGAAGCGCCTCCAAGGGCGCAACACACGTCGCTACCTCTGGTGCAGTGCAGGCACCGACCGTCGTGCGCTGCAGCGTCATCTTCGCTTCTGCACTCCCGGACAGCACCACAGATGCATCGCTGCCACGCGGGATATGTGCTGGCAGGATTGCGCTACACCGCCAGATGCGGGTACACAATGTATCCACGCGAGCCTCCATGGAGCGCAACGAGGCCAACACATGGACTAGGTCTCCATCGAAGCGATTGGACAGGTTGTGCAGGGCATCGAGGGCGATGCTGAGACGCCCACTTGCTGTCGTACCAGCAGCGAGCGCATTCGCCGGTGCAACCTCGCACCGCAAACTGTCCCCTGTTACCCAACGATCGATGAGTGCATCTGGAGGTTGATCAGCACTCGGCACACGCCCAGATACCACCATTGATGCGACTTGGGCTGCTCGTTCACCGCTCACACGAGACGCTGCCTCGAGCTCCGATTCACTGGGCTGCAGAGCGGCAAGCACATCTGTTTGCGTGCCCGTCGAGGCCACGTCAGGTCGCTGGTGCTGGTCGTGCGTCGTCACCCGCTCTGCCGCTGAACGCAACGACGCCAGTTCCGTGCGCAGCGTATCACGTTCCTGTTCAAGTCGAATAACCTGTTCTTCAAGGATTTGCTGTGTTTCATAGGCATCTTCTTCGGATCGTTCCAACATTTTCTGCAGTGAAACAAGTTGGGTTTCGAGGTCCGCGATACGTTGCTCTCGGGCGCCTGCGTCGATAGCAGGGTCGAACGATGCATCTGCTCGCAGTACGGAAGCGAATCGATCCTCGCTCGAAGAACGCAGAGGCGGTGCCTCACTCGCAGGATAGCGCGGACTTGCGGAGCCGCTGCCGCTAGCGTCTTCAGCGGCACTTTCGATCACTGCATCTGAGGGTGCCCCGTCAGCCCCAGTATTCGTACGATTTTGGGACTGGATGTAGTCCTCGAGCGCTCGCAACCGCTCTCGCAAGTGCGCATTCTCGATTCGCACGAGTTCCGATGCGCTATCCTCGCCTCGCTCTGCATCCTCGAACTGGTTCAGGAGAATCATCAACCGCTCATTCTTCTGCCGTTCTTCGGCGAGTGCGCGTTCCAATATCCTGACATCAGTGATACCGCATGCTGACGACTCTGACGTCTCGTCGATGTACGCGTGCGCTTCGTTGCTTCGGAAATGATCCGCAGTCGTTCGCTCCGCGGGATCGCGGAAAACTCCACTATGCACGTGCTGTGCTGGCAGAACGCTCGACCCGTCATCGACGTGTGCACCAGCGTTCCTCAGTTGCTCGTTCTCTAGGGCGAGCGCTTCGCACGCTTTCGATATCGACTCCACATCGCGCTGGCGGCTCTGTAATGCCTGCTCCAGCGACGCCACCTGTTCCGTTAGTCGCCGTACCAAATCCTCGCGCTCAGTTAACTGGTCACGAACGAGCCTCAGTTCCTCCCTAAAACGCGACTCTGAGCCGCGCAGAAGCGAATCTGCATAATCCTGACTCTCACGAAGGCTCGTGCGGAGCATTTCAACTTCTTCTTTGGATGCCAACAGCGCCTCGTCTTGTTTTCGAATCATTCTTTTGTATTCGTCGAGCTGAGCCACCATATCCTCGAGTTCTCGGATTCGCATCTGCATGGCTCGAATCTCATTTGATGATTTGTTTGTGGTGTCATCGAAGTGCCGGCTATCGATAGATAACGAGCCGGGCGTCGCAAACTCCTTTGCGTTTCGAGGTGACGCACTCACCCCAACCTCAGCGGACTTGAGAGTCGAGCCCTGCATCTCGGTATCAGAAGGCGGAACCTCTTGCTCCACATACTCGTGAAGAAGGCGTTTTTGGACGCAGTCATATACAGGCTCCATAATGGAGACAAGTTCTTGAGGAAAGATATACATATGTCCAAGTTCTTCAACTAGACCAGATCCTTGACGGAATTCGGTCGTCAAGACGCCTCTCGCGAAGCGTTGTTCCAGCAGCAGTCCAGGAGAGCCCGTGATCGCCGCTGCAAAGTATGCCGACGCTCGCACATCATCCAAGTAAGAAGCAAAGCGCATCAGTCCAATGCGTTTCCGCACAATACCGACCAGGGTTCTTGGCGATATCACCAGCGATTCCGCTTCTGCACACTCGAGTTCCATGCACTCGGCGATCGCCAGCGCTGCGAGGCCGCGGATATGCACGAAGAGCATACCTTCAGCACGGCTTCCCGACGATGAGACCAGGTCCATCAGCAGCGGCACATTCAGCGGTGTGGACAAGAACTTTTGGCGTGCTCTGTCTGAAACATACAGCCAACAGCACAGGAGCAGCAACAGCGCTAGTCGCACTAACGGAGGACTGTTTTCGCGCACCGCACGCCCCAACGTACGCAGCAGCTTCATAAACAGAGGCTCACCTGCTGAGCATTCGCCCGTGAGCGCACCAGCACCTAGGACGACACGATATCTAGATACTGGCATCAGCAGCGGGTCCTGGTCGGCCACCGATGAACCCTGAGCACAGCAGCGTACCATCCACGACGCCAACAGCGAGCACGCGTACAATACAGCAGCTGGGTCAGCTTCATCGGGCCAGCCGACAGCAACACCCAGCAGTTCAGAGACAACGCGCTGGAGCGCATGAGCAGTGCGTTCATCGATCGATTCGACGTCCTTCAATACTTCGGAAGCGTGCGGATTACTGGAGGCGGGATCGACGGCACCACAAGTCTGACGCTTGTCTGCCAACATCCAGGTGAACCAGCACAAGCCTGATTCGCTTTCCAGCCATACCATAGAAAGAAAGCAGAACGCTGCTGCTCGCAGCTCCTGTGATGCGTGCTCCGTCATCATGTCCAACACGAATGCAAGAAAAAGCGTATGCACCTCTTTCCCGTTTGGTGCCCGGCTGGTACGTGCTTGGCTGGAATCATCGACTTCAGCGACAACAACCCAAAGTCCATGCAAGAATGATAGGGTCGCGACGTGATCTCGAGACAGGCGGCCTAAAGTCAGAAGACCTTGGACAACGACGGCGTCCGCGTTGCGAGCACTACAAATCAAGCGCGCGATGCTCTCTGTAACACCGTAATGGAGACAAAGTGCTCGAGTCCGTGGTTCCTTGTTCGTAGACTCGGCGCGCGACAAGTGATCGACTAAACCAATCGTCAAAATCAGGTTGTCCACTTGCACGGGTCGCAGTGCTTTCGCTGGATGATCAGCCAGGAACAAGAGCGGACAGAGCTTTGGGATGCAACCAGCCTCGGCGAAGAGCGTCGCGATCGCCGGATCACCATCCAGCAAAATATCCATAAAAATCAGACAGTCTCGCGTGACCAAGTCCATGACGTCTGACGTGGACGCCAACACCATCGGTACATGTTGTTGCTGTCGTAGACTCTCGTCGGATGCAGATGTTCTCGCTAGCGACTCTGACTGCGGGCGGCCGGATGCTGGAAAGCCATCCGTATCATCTGTTTCTGAGTTATCGTCGGCATCGCCGTTTTCAGCAGGTGCGTATCTCCGAGATATCTGAACCTCATCGCTCTGCTCATCGACATGGACACTGACTTCCTCATAGCGTGCCTTGTCGATCATTTCAAACAAAAGTTCGAAAATATTTTCAAAAGCAAGTATTCTCTGGATTTCCCCGCTGTTACGCGAGAGCTCCATGACGAGACGGAGGCCGTAGGTTCGTACCACCTCGCGCGGGTCCCGCAGTAAATCCATCATTCGCGAGACTCCTCGCGGGCAGCGAAGAACGGCTTTCTGTAATGGTGGCAGGGCATGCCTCGCGATATGCGTCAGCAAGTCGGACACCTGAAGCCGAACGGAGTAGTCACCGTCTGCGAGCAAGTCGAGCAGGCACGGTACAAGACCCAGTCCCGCTCGCTCGGAAGCGGTGACGGGTGGACTGGCGGCACCGAGCATCATAGACACAGCGGTGCGTATCGTGGACGCTGTGTCGGCACTCCACTTCCGCCAAATGTCTTCGTTTCGGTGCAACGGCGCAACGGCTTCCTTCGATTGGCAGCTGGTATTGCTTCGACGTCGCACGAGCGAACGCCTCTCTGAAGAGGCGGCCTGCGTGCTGTCCTCGAGCGAGCCCGCAAGACTCACGGTCGGCGCACAGAGAAGCAGTTGTAGCAAAGCGAGCGTACTTTGGATAAGTTCAGACTCCGTCCTGTCCTGCTCGAGGATAGCTCCCAGAAGAGGCACGCCCTTCGTTACCAACTCTTCCCGGAGGCTCAGCGCGACCCGCAGCGCTTCTGAGACCTCGTCACAGGCATCAGCATCAGCCTGCTCTAAGAGCTCGGCGACCTTATCGTCTGCCGCAGTCACCCGTCGGAGCAGGACCTCGACACACTGGAGACGTTCCGAGGGAAACCGCCCACAATGCAGCCGGTGTATAATCAGGTCGAGCGCTTCTGTAACACCAGAGGTGGCCGGATTACGGTCAGCTCCAGCAACGTAGCGCGCTGCCTTGGTGATCAAGTTCATAAGGGGTCTTCCCTGAGAGGCAACAGCCCTACCGTGTCTATGGCTTCAACGCTAGTTATACGCACGATCCCTGCGCGAGTATAACGTACCGCGCCTGTCTATCGATGTTGCGTTCGCGCGGCGGGGCGGGCGCTCTGCGGCAGTGCCGGGCACAGCGCTCCTGCGCTCTTCCCGGCACTGCCGCGTTGTGAAGCACCGCGCACATCCACGAAAGCCGTGCATGATTCCCGCACCACAGAAAGCACCCCAGACGCGACATCGAAGCCAGTGGATAACGACGCGTTGGTATCGCAATATCCGCCTTGCCGATACCGTGGAAAATCCATACTCTGGTGTGTAGCGTCGTGTGGGATCGTGTGGTATACACGAATACGCATGCTTGCTTGGAGGCCTCGGTGTAGGCCTATCGTTGAATCTCTTCGCCAGCACGCTGCTGGGCGTTGCGCTGTGTGGCAACGGCCGCTATGTCCGCCCCCAGCGCCACCAGGCATGCCACAAAACAAAACTCCAGTATGAGCAAGCGCTTCTCTGCGCCAGAAACGCCAGCACCGTTGTGTGGAAAACTGCCGCTCGAATGAGCTTCCTGATGAAGGTATGAATACGCTGCGATTGACAAATGCTGCAACGATGGGATGGTTCAGGTGCGGGCGTCCTGCCTATCGATGGGGAACGAGGCCCGACGCATGGGAGCGCTTCCGCAGTTCCGCAGGCATCGAACGCCTGTGGCGCTGCGGGCGCGGTGCGCCGCATGTCGTTGCGCCCGCTCCAGCAGCCGTGTGTCACCCGAACAGCGTCCTTCTGGGTAACCTGTGCGTTCTCATTGCTGTGTACGTTCGCCGGACTCCATGAATAAAGAAGACGCTGATGCGTGTCTGAAGTTTGCCCATGAGGCACTCCGGGACGCTGACCTGGTGAGCGCGCTCAAGTGGGCCCGAAAAGCGTGTCGTTTGCATGATAGCGCTGAAGCGCGGAGTTTACTCGAGACGCTTGAGAAATCTGCTCGTCGAACAGGTTTTGTCCTGAACAGTGCAGACCATGACCAAGCTGTGGTTGGTGCGGGAGAAGATGACGCGGCGGGTGCCGGCCAGGTGCCTCCCGTGAACACCCACGACCGCAGAGGGCAACCTAGCGCTCCTGTTGAAGACGCTGCTGGTGCTGGTGCATCGGGTAAGCGCGAGGCAGACGCGCACGCAAAGCACCAGCCAAGATCCAACAATTACGTGAACACAGGTGCTAGTCACTCAAACGGTCATTCGCAGTCAGCTTCTGAAGAGGCAGCGAGCGCTGCTTCGCATACGCGCACGAAAAACCCGCAACCTGCCCAAACATCGAGACAGCGCTCTAGCCGATCTCCTTCGCAGCGACCTTCGACCTCACGCGAAGATATTGCAGAAATACTGAATGCTCGAGATCTCTACCGAGTATTATCTGTGGAGCGAAACGCATCTGACGACGACCTTCGCCGTGCCTATCGCCGACTCGCATTGCGCTTTCATCCGGACAAGAACAGCGAGCCGGGCGCCGACGCTGCGTTCAAGCGCATTGCACACGCTTTTCAGACGTTGTCCAACCCGGACCGGCGTCGACTCTACGATCAGACTGGCATTGACGACGAGCAGTCTGCGCTGAGGTACCAACAAGCACAGGCTCAGGCAGAGCACCACGCGGATGTGTTTTTCATGACAGGCTCGTCATCTTTTCACGGCGCACGTGGTGCCCGCATCTATACCCCGGACGCTTTTGACGGTTTCTTTTTTGGACCTGGAGAAATGAGTGCCGAAGAGCTTTTTGAGGCGTTCTTCTACGGCGGCTTTGGGGCCGGCATGCCCATGTCGTACTTGGCACAACGCCGGGCAGCGTTTTTGTCGCGAGCACGACAACAGCGCCAACGTGGCCACCCGTCCGCAGCGGGAAACGCGGGTCATGCTCGTCGACTTGGCATGTTTTGGCACTTTATGCCCTTTCTGATTTTTCTTTTCTTACCGTACATACTCTCCGCACTCGCACCTCTGCCCAGTTTTGTACTGGAGCCACAAGGCGCGTTTCGTTGGGAACGACGCACCACGGACACCAATCTTCCGTATTTCGTTCGCGATGAAGCGCATAAGCGACAGAAGGAGCAGCATATCGAACTTGAGCGCAGGGTTGAACGGGAATGGCTCCAGCGATACGCCGATTCATGTCGCGCAAGACGGCGGGAACAGGCGCAACTACTTGGCTTTGCTCGACGCGCATGGACACATCGCTCGCGAACTGCTTACGAGAATGCTGCCGAGGCCGTGCCAATGCACGATTGCGAATCCTTTGAGCATCTACGTCTTAGGTTAGCGAACAAATCCCGTTCCCGTTGAAGCACTAGCGCTACGTTCGTAGGCGCTCGCACACGCGAATCTGCATCATCGCGTAGCGCTCACGCTCATCGCCCGAATACGCTCATGGCTACGCGAACATTCATACAATCGTCAGGGCTGCCTGTCTTGCGAGTGCCTTTCACACGCGTGCTCGCTCACGGGTATGCTGCATACCTGCTCTGGTGCGTGGCTGTCTCTGATCTACGGCACGGTAGCGAGATGGTGTCGCGAATACACTTTAGAAGAGGTCTGCGCGCATTCGGGCTCTGCACATGTATACCAAGCCTCGGTGACGCCTCGTCTATTTCCTGAAGCGCATCAGATGCAAGTATGCAGTCATAGCGGCCTCTGACGGACTTGCGGTACCATCCGAGGTTCATATTCTCGATGCCTGCATGCTACGAGGGCACTGCAACTGGCTCAGTGGTGCATACGTTTCAGCCGGTGAGCAAATGCTCAGCAGTTGCTCGTCGAGATTTGTTTCGGAAGCAATAGAAGCCCCCTGTACATTCTAAACGGTGCTCGTTGTACAAGTATTGCATAGCGCTTGGTTCAGAGTCGGTACGGATTTCTTTCCGCCTGCGGAGGCGCCGCGGCCGTTCCGAGCGCTGCTTAGCTATCGGATGCCTGCAAAGCATAACGTGTCGGTGCTTTGAACGCTCGTTTCGTGCTTCTTGTTCCAGTGATTCCAGAACGAATTCATGGTATCTGAAGACGAGTCTCGAGGGCACAGTTCCATCAGAGGGCATACAATGAGCACGACAAGCTTTACGCGTGCGTTCTACGCTCGATACATCGCGACTAGGGTCCGAATTCGGCACTTGCCTCTCACATTGAAGCGGAATCGAGTTGGGCACTGTTACCAGTGTCCAAACGTACATCATGAGCGTCTTGGAAGCCACTTGTGGAACCTGTCGAGACTCTTGCGGCCAACTGAAGTACGTCGCGAGCAGGCGTCAACAGCAAGCGGCACCAGTGCTGGCGTAAACTCGAACCGGAGACATTCAGTGTACACTGTAACGTTTTCGAGGGGTTCGTGACCAGACTGAGAGGAGGTCAACGCACTGTCCCGTTTCGTCACGCGAGAGACGTTTCAAGTCACGGCCCAGAGGCAAAGCACTCCTACGCAGCTTCCGTGCCTAAGATTCTTGATGCTTCACAAAACTTATATTTTCCTGGGTCCCGTTTATAACAAGAGTCATATTACACTACAGTCGGGCACGAGATACTGGAATGGAACACGACAGCCCCACCATGTGTGAGCGTGCCTGAGCGTTATCGCTTCGCGCACTCTGGAACGGTGGACTCTCACATCCCCAAGGACGGCAAAAGATCACACAAAGGCAGTCCTATTTGTACACATATATACGATGATGATCCGTTTCGCGGGCATCATGCGCTGCATACACGGTCTCGCACCAGCGCTGACATCCCGCAAGACATCTAGGTCCTGCGAGGCGCGGTTCAGTGCTGATGTGGGCGCTATTCGAAAGAAAAGTCGAATGGAGCGCTCTTCACTCGGCTCACGCTTTTCATCTTGATAAGTATACTATAGATAGTTTGTTCCGTAGCGATTCCTTGGCGAAATCGGGGCAGTTGCACTTGGGGGCTCGGCACGGGTACACGAGCGGCACCGCTGTGCGGCAAGGCGAGTTGAGCTGGGTGTCGCCGGTTTGTTCGGGACTATTCGTAGCGCTCTCTGGGCGTTTAGTACAGAGACAGTGTTCTGGATGGAACGGTTTTGCGGCCGCACCGAGGCGTAGGCGTCGCGGCCAGCGCTGCGTTCTAAGCGTCAATCAACCTAAGGAAGAGCCGTCACCGCAACGAGCGCCACCTGCACACCCAGCGCCAACGCTACATCAGCCGCAGCCGCTGCCACTACAGCAGCAGAATCAGCAGCAACCTCAACAGGCAACGGTGAACGCGTCACCGCTGTCGCTGTCGCCTTCGCTGCAGCAAGCTGAACAGCACTCGGCGCCCAAGTCGAGCACAACCCGCGTGCCAGCCTACAGCGCTCCGGTTGAACAGACCTTCCCAAGCCCAGACACCAGTACTGGCGAGCCTCTGAAATCTGAAAAGAATGGGAACACGTCTGCAACAGGGAAACATGCTTGCGAAGCCGATGCTACGCTGGACGCTATCTCCGCTAAAGTGATGCGAGAAATCCTGGGACCTCTCGTTGCTTATCTGGGCCCAGTGCCGTGCTTCAGCATTGAGCAGGCATTAAGTTTTGTGCTTAAGAGTCGCGCCGCCAAGGGAGAACATGTGTCTGAAGCTAGCCTCGAGCGCGCCACCGGGATCACGAGTATTCTCGCAGAACTCCAAATGGATAGCGATACGATTATCGCGGGAATCTTGACGGAGCTCGTGGAGAGTGGCGTTGCATCCCTGGCCTCCATCGCGGAGCAGTTTGGCAATGCTGTTGCGCGCCTCATTGAGGGCGAGGCAAAAGTCAGCCGCCTACCTGAAATGGCCGAGAGTCCGATAGCTGATGAAAACGTTGAAAACCTACGCCAAATGTTCATCGCCATGGCTTCCGATTTTCGTATCATCGTTATCAAGCTCGCAGCTCGCCTGCACACCATGCGAACACTGCAGACGCTCCCAGCAGAGCGCCAACGACGAATCGCTCGGGAAACACTGGACATCTTTGCACCGCTAGCGCACCGCCTAGGAATCTGGTCAGTGAAGAGCCACTTGGAGAATCTCGCCTTTCTCTATCTCTACCCCGAAGAGTACCGGAAGATTCGGTCTCATATCGAGGGGCGGATGCCCTCCTACAAACGGATTCTGGAGGAGAGCAAAGCGCGCCTCGAGCATGCGCTGAGCAGCGATCCAATCCTCAGGCGCACGGTTAGTCGTATTGAGGTTGCAGCGCGTTCCAAGGAAATCTATTCCATTTGGCAGAAACTACAACGCGGACGCGCACAGCGCCTGGATCATATATACGACCTGGTTGCGTTGCGGGTGACGATTGATCCGCGCGAGGACCTGTCCGTAGTCGGCACGAGCGGTACAAATGAAATGGATCGAGATGAGGCCGAGAAAACGCGGCTCCGCGATGACGAGAATGGGCTCTGCTATTACGTGCTCGGTATCGTCCATCAACTGTGGCACCCCGTTCCCGGACGTGTGAAGGACTACATCGCTTTTCCGAAACCGAATGGCTATCAGTCACTGCACACCACGGTCGTGGTAGACAACGGCTCCGATCAGGCACCGCTCGAGGTTCAAATTCGAACCCGGGCGATGGATCGCACAGCAGAGTACGGTATGGCTGCACACTGGTACTTCAAGGAACATGACCAACTGACGGCCGCCGCGTCCAACTCCTGGTTAACGAGCATTCAAGAGTGGAATCTGGATATCCAGTCTTCTCACGAATTTGTGGAACTTGTAAGACGCGAATTGCTCGGCAACCGGGTTTTTGTGTTCGTGAACGATACGAATACCGAGAACGCGACCCGCATCCTGAATCTACCTCGAGGGTCCACGGTGGTGGATGTTGCATTCGCGATCAGCGCAGATGCCGGGTACCGCATGATCGCGGCGAAAGTGAATGGCTCGATGGTACCCATGAACTACGTTCTCCAAAATGCGGACATGATCCAGATCGTGCGGAGCAAGTACTCACCAGGTCCCAGCTTGGAGTGGGTCCAGTACGCGAAGACGAGGCTTGCGCAGCATGTGCTGCGGCAGTTTTTCGCTCGTTGGCAAGGTGAGACGGAGCTTCCAAAACATTTTACGAGTGCTGCGGATCCGGACCTCGAGTCTGGGAGTAGCGCAAACGACAAGAATGGTGAGCCAGGTATCGACGGGAACTCGTCGAAAGCGGCTTCTAATGAGGAACGCCAGTTCCGCTGGGATCGTTCACAGCGCAGCGAAGACGCCGTGAACAGCTTCCTAAGTAGCATGAAGCCAGAAGACCTTCTCGATGATATGTGCTTACAAATCTCGCCTGCTCAACTCGTTTTCGAGGACGGACTCGAAATCGCTTCCGCGTCCATGGCGCGCTGCTGCCTGCCTCTGCCGAGCGACAAAATTTTCGGTGTCATCGCAGACGGTGCCAGTCAGGTGGAAATTCATCGACAGGGATGCGCAGTAGGGCAGCGCGCCCTAGTGCAGACCAGCGGCGCGCGCAAACTCTCCGTCCAGTGGCAGAGCCCAGCGCGTAGCGGGACCACGCGTGCAGCACGGCTTCCCGCTTGTCTGAAAGTGACCTGCATTGATCGAAATGGCCTTCTCAGCGATGTCAGTCGGGCAGTTATTGAAAAAGGCATCACAATTCTGTCGACCCGAAGCACCTCTACGCAGAACACAGCTTACCTGGAGTACTGCGTTGCTGTCATCAATCGAACTGAACTTGATTCCTTATGTGCCGCCCTGCGCGATATCCCTGGGGTTGTCACCGTGGAAGACGGCTTGGCGCCGCACGTCTAAGCGGCGTTCGCACGACGCTTCGCCTTCAAAGTCCGCCGTCCCGTGCGTCGAGGAGCATCTCGAGAAGCGGAAATCGCCGCGCTTTTCGCCAACAGGTTGCCAGTGTCGCGTCGCAAGCAGACAGACACTGAGTGATTCGGGGGGAAACATCAGAACTGACGGCGGCGACGGCAACATCGAAGTCGTTTTAGCAGCAGTACCAGCATCTGTTCAACGTTTGGAGCCAACACACAACGCAGTGTGGACCGACCGGGACGCGTGCCCAGACAACAGCACGATTACCCGCCATCGCCATCGATATTCACGGGGAAACGAAACCTGCATCGTCATTGCCAGGTTGACGCGTCCGATGATACGGATACCGGTGCGGCACGCGTCGCGAACCCAGTACACCATGAACACGCTCCGAGCCGCTTCTCGGTAACGCCGCCAGCCGACGAACCGCTGATTCAGCAAGAGCACCACGAACAACACGAATCATTACCATTAGCGCAGGATTCAGTAGTTCATTCTTCGAAAGCGTCCAAAATCTCTTCCGAAACTTCAGTAAGGCTGGGTGCATCGCAGAGGCTGCGGTTCAGCAGCGACGATGATGCGTGCACGGGGCGATTCAGCGGCACGCATGATGCTCGTTGTTTGATGTTCGTACGCTGCACAGAGGGCGGCGTCCAGTATCCGCAGGCACCTTTCGCCTCGTTATCCTGCGGATGTTTATGAACCATGCGGAACAGAGGCTCAAAGCATTCCACGCAAAGCAGGGTCACGATGCGCGCACCGAAGACACCCGGCATCCTGCACTACTGTACCGATAGTGCATGTCGCTCCGTAGGAGGCGCAATGGATACAGGCTTCAAGGGCAAGGGCGGCATGCCAGTATGTTCGGCAATGTGCATGCGCTCCGCAGGCTGGCTTCGGAGCTGCACGCACTGGTGGTGGCATCGACAGAGGGCCAGCATCGAAGTGAACGTCGCCGCCTCCGCAGCAGGCGCGTTGCGGCGACGCGCAGTTCCAGGATGCATCCGAGGATGCGTGCTGCCACGAGCGCTATGACGCAGTGTCCGGAATGTCTCACTGGGCATGCGCCTGCATGCAGCATGCCTCCGGTACTCATTCCTGGTTCATTCCCATCGGATGGAAGAACTGCTTCACCGGTGCGAAGGATCGACGATGGATGGGGCTGGGCCCGAGCTCACGCAGCAGCTCCAGATGCCGTGGAGTCGGATATCCCTTGTTGTCTGCAAACTCATAACCGGGGTAGTGTTTGTCCAGGTTCTCCATGAGTCGATCCCGAGTGACTTTGGCAACGATGCTCGCCGCGGCAATGCTCAAGCTAGACGCATCGCCGTTGACGATTCCGAAGAACTCTGTGGCGGATGCGTTGTGCGCGTTCCGCTCATTTTCTCGTTTCAGTGTGGCCGGGAGCGATCCGTCAATAAGGGCAACTGCAGGCGAGCCGTTCCGCAGCGCTTGTAGAGCCTTCTGCATCGCGATCACGGTCGCTTCGAGGATGTTGACGGCGTCGATGACGTCCGCTTCGACGATGCCAACGCCCACGTCCACCCCAGTGCGCGGGTCCAACAGAAGATCGTAAATTTCGTCGCGAGCGAATGGAGAGAGCTTCTTCGAGTCGTTGAGGTTTTCGATCCAGAGGTCGCGCGGCAGAACGCACGCGGCTGCGACCACTGGACCGGCGAGGCTGCCGCGTCCGGCCTCGTCGACACCGGCCAAGCGGAAGGCATCCTCTCTGGAAGAACTGTAAAACGCACGCTCTAGCTCGCCTAAGAGATGAAGTCGATTCTTCTCTTTCTCGGTGAGCAGGTGGGTGAGGCGCGAGTCTCGACGCAGAATGCGGTACTCGGAGTCGTCGGAGAAGCCCCGCACGGTCACGTAGGTATGGGCTGCAGCTCCAAGTGCGCTCAGAGCACCCCTGCTTCTCCGCATTGCGCGCTTTGGAAACCGGCATGCACGGCACCACCGCGACAGAGAGACCAAATACGCCATGACTGCGCTGCAAAAGCGGTATGTTCGTAGTTACATAGACCCAAGAGGAAAGACGTAGAGCTGGTGCAATGTGCGCCCGCGCCATGCCAGCGCTGTGAAACATTCGCATCTGGAGATGTGCTGGTATGGAGCGCGCTTACTATCACCCGGTGCTGCGCTGAACGGGATCACGTCGGGACGACACACGCTCCGGCACGCTTCGAGTGTTCGTCGTTGTTTCCAGTTGGACCTGGTCGTGTCTCGCCACGTACGAAATCTCTGCTCTTTTGAGGGATGCCCGCCGGACGCGACGGCAACTCGTTCTTCGAGGCGTCGCCTCGTTGGCGCTGCCTCCAGCGTGTTACGCCCAAGCTCTGTTTGGTGTTGCTCAGGTGACTGGGCCAGTGGCGTCAGTCTGAGCACTGTATTCTGTTGCCACGGTAAGCAACGTGTGTATATGTTTGTTTATGTACAGGGTGCAGAGCAGCGCGTTGCGGGATACCGTCCTGCCCTGGCTTGTTGCTGCTGGTAAGGTGCTGTGCGCTCTCTGGGCGCACGGTGCTCATTTGTCATAGGTTCTTCAGGGATTTGTTTTGCATCCATATGAGCTGGTCCTTTTGCTACGGTTGCACGTAGCGTAGAGAGCTACAGGTCCGCTCCCGGGGCACTACAGGCGCTGCCAACCAAAAAACATGTGCTCGCGGGTACCAGGAGCACGAATATGTTCGTGACGCTCCGAGGCTCTACTTCGCTCCGCGAAAAACTGGAAACGCTTTTGCGTTCTACAGCTTTCGCCTACGCTGAATACGGAATTCTTTATTGCTGACGGACCTGCGAAGTTACCTAGCTCCCGCGTATGCCCAAACTGTCGCCTACAACCTGGGCAGCACGCGCAGCTCCACATGCGTCAAGCGCTCGCAGTGCGGAACAGGATCCGCAGCTCGGGCACGAAGTGAGCAGCAACGGTATCTGCCCTGTATCGAAAAGGACGGTGAGTTGCTGCATCTTCTCGAACCAGAACAGAATTGATTGATGCGCGCGCCCAGTCATTCGATGAACGATGCTCAGGTGGTCCGTAGCATTCACATCATGGGCTGGGCATTTCAACGAAGCACCTTCAAAACCGAGAGCCTGGTGCATGCCTGCATGCGGGGAGTCCCGATGGATACGCAGGGCCACGTTCGCATCTGTCGAGGCTGGACAGACGCCCACATTGATGGTCTCATCCGCGAATCGCATTGCCTGCATGGTGCCTGGAACGGCGTCCTGTGCCGGCCGGGGTTCCTATTCGGCTAAGACGATCGTACATACCGACTTGTCATTACCAGAGCGCATGCGGAGTTGCTTCCGTATCCGGGTATCAAAGCAGCCTGTTCTTTGCGTTAAGGGCTCGGACAATGCCCAGCGAAACATTGAATGTCCCACGACGGTAGAGTGTATAAAGACACCCGCGCGCAGACGCTTCCCAACGTTTCTGGACCCACCGACTGCTATCGGTTTCAATTTCTCTTTGCAAACTTGGAGCTTGAGAGGATGTCCCGCAAAGTTGGCTGGTACCAGCTCCCCGGGTTTCGTTTTCAGCACCGCACATCGTCGGATGCCGTTGACGTGTCGGTTCACGAACTGCATGCGTTTATTGCATCTGATGGAACTCACCATTGCAAGGATTCCTAGAACTAGCGCCCTCTGTGCCACTACAGCCTTGTCATCGTCCGGTCGGGCAAACACCTTTTCTTGTCTGTCTCTCATCGTCATCTTCTTCCTCGTCACGTGCTTATCTTCGCTCGATGGTCGGCGAGATGAGGATTTTTTCGTTTTTTCGGCAGCCGGTGGCGGCGGTCCTCATGGTTCCCAACTGTCATGTCCATACGTTTCCCACGTCTTTTATATTTGAAAATGAACGCACTTCGAACACATCTGCGATAAACGGCGAAACGGCATTTGATGACACGCACCGAGCGGTGACTCTCCAACGAGGTAAACGACTATAGGAGAGAGAACCAGCCTCGCTAGCGCCGATGATCTCATGGCAGCGTGCAAAGCGCACACGCTGCTTTCCTCACCTGCACAGTAACATGCATTGTGTGCAGTATCTCCTTAGCGATTCGCTTTGGCGACACGCTCGATTTCATCCTTCTTCTTGATGGCGAAGGAGTTTGAGCTCCCTTTCGCGGCGTTGATCAGTTCATCAGCCAAGCACTCGGCAATTGTTTTCACGTTCCGGAACGCGGACTCTCGCGCGCCCGTCGTGAGAAGCCAGAGCGCAACATTCACGCGTCGCAGCGGCGATACGTCAACAGCCTGGCGGCGAACCGTCCCCGCGGAGCCGATACGCGTCGAGTCCTCGCGTGGACCCGCATTGATCACAGCGTCCACGAGAATCTGCACCGGGTTCTGATCAGTGAGAACGTGCATGATTTCGAAGCAGTGTTTCACAATCCGAACTGCCATAAGTTTCTTTCCATTGTTCCTTCCGTGCTTCATCAGGGCGTTCACGAGACGCTCCACTATTGGGCACTGCGCCTTTTTGAAGCGTCGCGTCTGGTACCGCCCCGCCGTGTGCGGCAGGTACACTGCGTACTTCTGCTTCACAGCGATGTAGTCAGCCAGGGCAATATCTGAAACCTCAACATCCTCCAGTGACCACTTATTAAAGAGAAGAATCTCACGAGCTGGGACCTGCGCCTCCATGGCGGCTGCTTTAGCACCAGCGAGGTTTCCGAGCGTCGGAACCTGCACGTCGTAGCTCTATCCTTGCCTTGCGGGGGTTGCGCGGCCGCAAGCCCATGGACGCCGCCGTAGGGAGGTGGTAGAGATCTTGACAAAAAGGCAATTTAGTGGACGTTAAGGCCAGGTCTATCGCATGCGCAATCGGCTGGCCCTGGGGGCACCAGTGCTGGCCGAGCGCATTCTCTCTTGCGTGGTGCTGCGTCTCCGTCGACGCACAGACGCCAGGAGCCCTCTGTAGCGTCCTTGCGCCGACCAGTCGAGGGTGTTTCGGGAGCGTCCTTGTTGTTGGACGGGTACTCTGCTCGTTACCATGTCTACTGGACTCTGCGATATTTGATCTCCGTATACAGACATAGACTGCGGGAAAGATTCTCATAAACTATGTCGATGGAAGGGAACGCCGACCCAGCGCTGGCCGCTCGGCAGTACCTGGAGCAGTGCACGGACACGTCGACGGCCGCTGTTCCACGAGAGCGACCAACCAAGGCGCTACCTGTTCCGAGGCGTTGGCGACCTGGCGAAAGTGACGAGGCTGAACGTCTTCTCGCAGACGAGCTGCTTCTTCGATCACTCAGCGCGCTGCCGCAGAACTATGACTTTGAAATCGCCAAAACGGTGGAACGCATACGCCGCGATCGGATCCAAAGCGTGGCGCTGCAGCTGCCGGAAGGCCTCCAAGTCTATGCATGTACGCTTGCGGACATTTTGCAGCGTCTATGTCAAACGAAGGGCAGCCGTACCTGCCTGAAAGTCGTGATTCTGGCAGAAGTCACGTATGGAGCTTGTTGCGTGGACGACCTTGCAGCCCAACGATGCGGTTGTGAACTCCTCATACATTACGGACATAGTTGTCTGGTTCCGATCCAGCATGCCTGCGTGCGTACCATGTATATATTTGTTCGCGTGTCCTTCGAAACGGAGCACTTGATCCAATGTATTATGAAAGAGTTCGAAGAGCGCTCTGAAAGGATCCGTTTGTACCTCGTGAGCACGATTCAGTTTCAGGGCCTGTTGGGGACTGTTGCGAAGGCGCTGCGCGAACGGGGGCGTTTTTCGGAGATTTTTATACCACAAGCGCGTCCGCTGTCTCGAGGCGAGCTGCTCGGCTGTACAGCACCGATGGTATCAACCGAGCACGAGGCACAAGAGACGGTACCCTCGATTGGAGACTCGTGGGCAGTCCTGTACATAGGAGACGGTCGCTTTCATTTAGAGTCTGTGATGATTCAAAATGCCCATGTGGAAGCATTCTACCGCTATGATCCCTACGGGAAAACCTTGACAAGGGAATTCTACGATCATGACTCGATGGTGCGGGAGCGATGGGAGGCGATCGAAGCAGCTCGTCGGCCCAATGTTCGTCTCTGGGGGGTTATTTTGGGTACTCTTGGGCGGCAGGGGAACCTGAACATCCTCCGTCGAATTCTAGGCATGCTTCGGGAAGATTGTAAGCAGTACGTTGCGATCCTTTGCAATGAGGTGACACCGGAGAAGCTGCGCTTGCTCAGCGGCAGCGGCATCGACGTTTGGGTGCAGGTGGCATGTCCGCGGCTCAGTATCGACTGGGGTCGAAACCTGGCGCCGGACGGTGCCCCCGTTCTGACACCATACGAGGCCATGGTGGCCGTGGGTCGGGTTCCATGGCGAGGACGGCGGTATCCCATGGACTATTATGCTGGCAGCGGAGGCCCCTGGTCGAACTATTACCGTGATGGGTCATAGTGTGGGCCAATGTGCCGATCGCATGTGCTGGTATCACCACGGACTAGGCCAAGGCTGTGAATATGCAGTAAACCATGACCCAGATTTCTGAAGTATGCGCTCAAACACACGACAGGTGCATTTACAAGATGTTGTCGGATAGGATAGCGCTGGTGATGGGTTATCGAGCGGCCCTATGAACCGCGTCACAGACGCTGTATCGTTTGCGCTGGTCGCAGGGATAATCCACCACGTTGTCTTCAGTTGCTTTCGAAGGCACCAACTTGCAAGCGTACGCATCAAACCGCTTTCCATGTGTGTTACGAATCGGGCCTCATGCGTTACTGACTGCGACACTGCGGGAACGCCTAAGGAGCAGGTATCCAGGCTGTTTTCGCACACACACGATGCGATACGGTCCAAAGCGCAAGATACGTACACTGTGCAATGCACTGAAAATTCGAGTGCAGGCTCAATTCAAGCAGCAACGCCGGATTCCTACCAAGAATCGATCCCGACGCAACCGTGTGCATCTTTTGGACTCTTGCACCACAAAAGGCGAAAAACATTCCCAATGCGGAGAGCGCATGGAGCGTCCCTGTTGAGCGCACTGGGCCGAGCCATCTATGACACCGGGCCGGGGCACCGCTGCATGCAGGACAACTCCTCGGCGGTGGCAGCATCTGCGTAAAGGCCAGACTTTACGCGGATTATTCACTTTCGGACCAAGCATCGTCATTGTCCGATGCAGCACCGTATTCGTTCGCATCCACATTGGTTGAATCCTTTTAACATCGGGTCGAAACAAACCAGCAATTTTGCAGAGCTTCCGCACGTCGGCAGCCGCCCCCGCGCATCCGCTAACGGCATACTTCACGCGTCATCGCTGCGAGGCGCTTCCGCCGCTGTTGAACACACTTAGGTGGTGCTGGTTCTGGTAGTGGTGGCGAAGACGGCCCTATTGCACCTCAGATTTGCGCTTTGCTTCTTTTATCAACGTTACCAGCTCTCCGCGCTCGTATGCCTCCATCGTCTCCGAACAACCGCCAATGTGCTTACCACCGATGAAGACGTTCGGAACCGTTCGTTGCCCAGTCCAGCCATATAAGAGGTTCTGTATCTCTATGCCATCGTTCCCAAGCTCGTCAAGTTCTATGATTTGAGCAGGTGCCTGAAGTTCTTGCATCAGACTTTTCACCTGGGCGCAGAAGCCACACCAGCTCTTGGAGAAAACAACCACCGGCTGGCTGGCAACCAGTTCCCGCAGCTGCTGCTCCAGTCCGGAGCTCGAGCTCATCGTCACCCGCTGCACCCTACACGCAAACCTGGTAACTCCCAGACCGACACCCTGCGTTTGCCGCTGAACAAACGTGTCGAGAGCACGTCTCGTGTACGGTGTCACAGCAGGCGCACGCACCCACTGGTGCAGAAGCGCACGGTGGTACTGCATACCAGCTCGCAGCGCGTTGCACCTACCTGCTGCCACGAGGACTCCAACACCTGCAAAGTTAAAGCAGATATGCCCCATCGCAACCGCGAGCGTACGTCAGCTCCCTATGCCGCGAAGCCCGTCGTAGCTCGTTTACGCGGGCAGCACGGCGTCGTCAGCCTGCATCACGCCGCTGTCGCCTTCAGGCAGCCGCATCTGCGAAGCGCGCAGCCGTTGCGCCTCCATCGGCCGCCGGCCTCCAGGCAGCAGCTGTATCCTCCGTCGAGGCATCAGGGCTGGGTGGGGGCCCGCTGGGCTGCTGCCGCACTCGCATGGTAAATGGACCAGGCGCGTCCTTCTCAGTGCACCTGCGTCTATCGGTTGTCGGGTGTGGGTACTGTCGCCACTGTGTGCGCTGCGCTCAGGCTGTGGACGTTGACGCTGGTGCTAACGCTGGTACTTCCCTGCATCCTCAACGTGGACTGGCTGGTATACTGCGGGGTCAGCAAAACTGTCCCTTCGACGATATGCTTGTAGCTTTCGTCTCGAACATTCTGTGTCTTTTGTTCGGGTACCTGTACCCTGTCTATGCAACGTACAAGACGCTGAAGCGCGCTGATCCCGCGGAAACCAAACAGTGGCTCATGTACTGGGTCGTTATCTCCGGGTTTGCGGTAGCGGAGTTGGTTGGTGACGTCGTGCTTGCGCTTTTACCGTTCTACAACGAGATAAAGGCGGGTTTTGTCTTATGGCTAGTGCTGCCGCAAACTCGAGGTGCAACCGTCATCTACAACGCTTACGTGGAAAAGTACCTGGCGCACCACGAGCAGGAGATTGAACGCATCGCACTCGAGACTCGTCAGCGGTGGCGACTAGGCGTCGGCGGCAACGCGACCGGTTCCGGCACTGGCGAGGCGCCCCCGCTGGTTGAGGTCAGCGCTTTAGACTCGCCTGTGCGAAGCGATGACGTCGATGGACGACGGTACCGCGCCTTACAGCAACGCAGAGCGCGTGAGCGCACGGGACGTCGTCCGTCGGCTACCAGTGCACAGCCTGCTGGCGTGCCCTATGAAGCGGTCGCTTTGGAGGCGCCACTTCCACCGTCAGACTCGTCACCGATACGCGCCTCGAAGCGACTTGGGTTGGTGCGCTGAGCCAACTCACTGTCCGTCAAACTTTATACAGCAAATCCATGTACGAAAGCAACAGGTCTGATACGACACCGCGCGCTGGCATGGTCCCGCCTAGCCCATAAATAGGCGCCATGCCTTCGGTTTTTCCGGTTCGGTTGGAACGGTCGAGTTCTAGATTGGACTTGACGCAGTCGCTGAGATCGCTGAGGAAGCGTTCGATGACACCTGGTGCACAGTGCCGCAGTGTCAAGCAGATGTGAATACAAGGTGGGCGATGCAGTCCATTCAGCGACCAGCCGCGATCACTCATCGCGTCCAGAACCCTGTAAATATTGAGCGTACTCGGGTCGGCAGCTGCCAACGCGATCACCCAAAGCGGAGCACCGAGGATGCGCAGGTCCGGAATACGCGCCCTGATGCCGGTTTTGAGTGCATGTGCAGCCCGAAAGATGGCGTCCGTCGCATGCATGTAGCCGTCCTCGCCCATGCGAAGCATAGAGGCCCAGCAGGCAGCAATGAGACCTCCCGGTCGACTCCCTGCGAACGTTGGCGAATAATAAAGACCGCCACTCCAATCCGTGAGGGTGAAAAATTGATAGCGACGCCACTCTGGAGTAGCGTACAGGATAACACTGGTACCTTTGGCGGCGTATCCGTACTTGTGCGTGTCCACAGATATCGAGGTTACTCCTGGGACGCGAAAATCGATGCAAGGAACCTGCAGGTCTCGTAGATGCGGGGCATCCGGTCGCAACTTTTGCAGCCTTTCCAGCCATGGCAAAACAAATCCACCGAGGCAGGCATCCACGTGGAATCCGACTCGTCGCTTCTGTGCGATCTCTGCGAGGTCCTCGATCGAATCAATGACACCATGTGGGAACTGAGGCGCTGAGCCCACAATCAAAACGGTATTGCGGTTCACGAGTTTGCGCACGTGCTCCACCTTGACTCGGAAAGTTTCCGGATCTACGGCGGCGATTCGCAAGCGCAGGTTGAAATATTGAGCCGCCTTGTAGAAGGCCGCATGGGCCGTGCTAGGTATAATGATCTCTGGACGTGTGATGCGTCGCTCTGCACGGCCCCAGTCACGGTACGTTTTGCATGCAAGGAGGATGCTCTCGGTACCGCCGGAAGTGACCACACCGCAGGCTTGTGGTCCCCCGTGCAGCATGCTCGCCGTCATCCGCACAATCTCCGCCTCAAACTTGATGCACGAAGGCCACACATCAGCATGGAGAGGGTTCAGATGCGTTGTCCGTGCATACACGTTCGATAGGAACTCGGCGTGCGCTCGATCCCCCGAGTAAACTGCGCCACTGACAAAGCCTTGCTCCCATTTAGGTGCCTCGCATTCTATCATTCGATCGAGGTCGGCGAGAATCTGTGTTGGCGCTCGACCCTCTGCGGGAAGACGATCAAAAGTCGGAACAATTCCCCTGTAGGGATGAACGACAGCGTCCATGGGTTCAAGCGACTTGGCGTAGGCTGATCGAAGTCGCTGGGCGAGAGTCGGCAGCCAGCGCGTTGCCTGACGGTAGAGGAAGGAAGCCATTCGCTCGGGAATCCAGGGAAGGAGACGCTCCAAAAGGTCATTCAAGCGTGTTTTCCAGCTTATTTGTGACTCAGATAAGGAGTGAACACTGTTCTCAACCGAGGCAGTCGCCATAACACTACGAGCTGCGGCTCCAGTACCTACGTGCGAAGGCGCAGCGTCTGGAGTGCACGCTTCACCAAGCGCAGAACCCGAACAAGAGCATTCGCTCGCAGCTATTTGCCAGCCGTTGTTCGTCACTGCAGGTGCCTGCGTGTTCCAGTTGAGTCGCGTGCCTGTGGCGTTCGTGCTGGTGGGCGTCTCGGTACCCTGCTCTGACCGCGCGGCTGCCGAAGGCGACCCCTCGGGCCCGGAATCCTCGCAGGATACACGCCGAGCTTCCACCGCGAACTCCTCAGTCATTTTCCGCGGACAGTTCCGTTACACCTCCTAGAAAAGAAGGCAATACCAAACTACGTTGAACAGACGGCAGCCGCGCACACCTGTTCGTTTTTGTTTCCAGTAGCAGCACGTTTCCATGGACCATGGATCCCAGATTGCGGGGTGGATGGATATTGTCTTTCGGGAAAGCGTCCATCGTGATGCATCCTGCCTTATCGTTGCATTCCTCGTGATTCCTCTCTGATATACTGGTCGTTGCGTATGTTGTATGGTGCGCCATACCTACTTTGTACACCCCGCACAAGCGTTTAAACTACTGGAGCGGATGCTGCAAGGCATGCACGGTCACTCGATAGAGTATACGAAACGACCAGTATATCCGAGAAGAAGCATGGGCTATGGGACTCGGAAGTAGATGGAATGATGGACGTCTTCCCGCGCATGGCCACACCAAACGCCGTTCGAAAGTCGAACGACGCCAACGGTGTACAGTAGTGGCGGGAAAACCGCGCCCTAGACAAAACGTCTCCAACTGACGTCCAGACGCCCCCCGCCTTTTTGGACCGGTCACCTACTACTGATTCCAATTCTTTCTCATATAAATCGACTTTGAGTGATTGTCCAATAAAGTTCTCTCTTGTCAGCTCTGGAGGTCTTTCCTCCAGCACCGCACATTTCCTCATATTGATTGCGGCATTAAAGTCTCGGTTCACGAGCTCCATCCGTTTCTTGCCATCACTGGTTGTACTTACTAATGCGAGTAGTCCACGAACTTTCGCCCTCCATTCCATTTGCTCTTCCTTCAGCGGTCCGTACTTTGCTATTTCCTCAGGGCTCCTCTGGCACTTTTCCATCTCGGCCCTTTGAAGTGTGCACCCCAGTTCATGGTGTGTATACGATGTCCGAAACTCATCTATTGGTATCGTAACAGAACGCCCTGCGCACTCCTTGTACACCCTCGTCGTTGGAGCTGGCGTAGTTCCTTTTTGTGTCTTCCAGCACCCTGCTCTGTACGCTAACACGAGCCTTTGAGTCTTGTCCTCTTTGAGGGCACTCAACTCATTGAAACAATTCGCGAATGCCCGCGGCTTCCCACAATACAAATTCATTCGTAAACGTGCCCACCGGGGCTTGGTATACTCCTTCCACAGCGTATCCCAATGCGCCATGCGAACTTCCATGAATTTCCGAAAGGCTTCAAAGTCCGCTCCTCGGTTAGTCACGTCGCTCAAAGCTTCCAGGTGATCTTTCATACCTGAATTCCACGTCTCAATTTTCTTTCTCGTATTCATGATTCCCGATTCTCGATAGTATCTCGCTCTCGAGAACCTCAAAAGACGCATGTGTTTCTGACGTAAATTACCTTCAGTACCATCTTCCGCACGCTTGGGTACAGCGATGGTTACGATATTCGTATTCCCAGGGTCCGCGCCAACGACAAAGTCGTTATCTTGCACTTTCTGCATCGCAGGATCCGCCTTCTTGTTTTCTTAATGCTTCGTCGCGTCAACGACAAGGTCGTTATCTTGCACCTCCTGCATCACAGGATCCGCCGTCTTCTCATCTTCATCCT
>Ga0078972_1002175_pt1 | contig 66790 bp, 65 predicted proteins | sample YelNatPaOPGAMG01_FD_67568 | JGI IMG/M metagenome (GOLD analysis project Ga0078972, IMG submission 67568) | Hot spring thermophilic microbial communities from Obsidian Pool, Yellowstone National Park, USA - OP-RAMG-01 (SPADES assembly) (version 2) | ecosystem: Environmental > Aquatic > Thermal...
CTTGGTTAAATGATGATGGCTATTTAATTCTCACAACACCATATCATGGTTATTTAAAAAATTTAACAATAACTTTATTAAATAAATTTGATAATCATTTTAACCCACTATGGGAAGGCGGACATATAAAATTTTTCTCAAAATACACATTGTTTCAAATATTAAAAGATGTAGGATTTAAACAAATAAAATTTTCAGGTTGTGGAAGAATTCCATATCTTTGGAAATCAATGGTGGTATTATGCAAAAAGTGATGAAACTTCCTATTTCAGTTATAATCTTAACCTATAATGAAGAAAAAAATATAGAAGAGTGTTTAAAAAGTGTTTATGGTTGGGTGGAAGAGATTTTTATTGTTGACTCTTTTTCAACAGATAAGACGCTTGAAATTGCAAGAAAATATACAGATAAGATATATCAACATCCGTTTGAAAACTATGCGAAACAATTTAACTGGGCTTTGGAAAATTTACCCATAAAAACCGAATGGGTTATGAGGTTGGATGCGGATGAGTTTGTTACTCAAGAACTTAAAGATGAATTAGTTGATACAATTCCAAACATAGATAAAGAGATAACTGGCTTATATGTTAAAAGAAGAGTTTATTTCTTTGAAAAATGGATAAAAAGAGGAGGATATTATCCTACCTGGCTTTTAAGAATTTGGCGTTATGGGAAGGGATATTGTGAAGAAAGATGGATGGATGAGCATATAAAAATTACAGAAGGAAAAGTATATTTTTTAAAAAATGACATTGTTGATAATAATAAAAAAAATCTGCACTGGTGGATAGGAAAACACAATTCTTATGCAACAAGAGAGGCAATTGATATACTTAATTTAAAAGATAAATTTTTAAAGTATGATAATGTTGAACCAAAACTTTTTGGAACACAGGAACAGAGAAAAAGATTTTTAAAAGAAAATTTTTATGCTAAAATGCCATTATTTGTCAGACCATTTTTGTATTTTATTTATAGATACTTTTTGAAATTTGGTTTTCTTGATGGAAAAGAAGGTTTAATTTGGCATTTTTTGCAGGGGTTTTGGTATAGATTTTTAGTTGATGCAAAAATTTATGAGATTGAAAAGAAAGCTAAAAAGGAAAATAAATCAATAAAAGAGGTTATTGAAGAAATGTATAATATAAAATTATGAAAAAAGTTGATTTAAATAAGTTTGATAATAAATGGTATAATCCTGGAAGTAAATTTAAAAGAATTTTATGGTATTTATTCAATAGAGCATTCTTGAAAACTTATTTTCCCTATCCTTCAAAATTTAAGGTTTTTATATTGAAAATTTTTGGTGCTAAAATTGGGAAAAATATAGTAATTAAACCAAATGTGAATATAAAATATCCATGGTTTTTAGAAATGGGAAATAATGTATGGATTGGTGAAGATGTGTGGATAGATAATCTTGCAAAAGTTGCAATAGGTGATAATGTCTGTATATCACAGGGAGCATATCTTTTGACAGGAAATCATAATTATAAAAAAGAGACCTTTGATTTAATTGTAGAGGAAATTATAATAGAAGATGGGGTTTGGATTGGTGCAAAAAGTATTGTATGTCCTGGTGTAAGATTAAAAACTCATTCAATATTAACGGTTGGCAGTGTTTTGACTTCGGATGCAGAAGAGTATACTATTTATCAAGGAAATCCTGCAAAACCTATTAGAAAAAGAATAATAAATGAATGAATACTTATGAAAGTTTCTATAATTACTCCGACATTAAATTCTGAAAGATTCATAAAAGATTGTATTGAAAGCGTTAAAAATCAAAGTTACTTGGATATTGAGCATATCATTGTTGATGGTGGGTCGGATGATTCTACTTTAAAAATAATCAAAGAATATGAAAACACTTATAATCTGAAATTAATAACAGGCAAAGACAATGGAATATATGATGCCCTAAATAAGGGGATAAAAAATGCATCAGGTGAAATAGTTGGAATATTACATTCTGATGATTTATATCCAAATAGCGAAGTTATAAGAAAAATAGTAAATATTTTTCAATCGCAAAAAATTGATAGTTGTTATGGCGATTTGTATTATGTTAAAGAAAATGATCTTAATAAAATAATTAGATACTGGAAGTCAGGAAATTATAATAGAGATAAATTTAAATATGGCTTTATGCCGCCACATCCAAGTTTTTTTGTAAAAAAAGAAATATATGAAAAGTATGGAGCTTTTGATACTTCTTTTAAAATTTCTGGGGATTATGAATTAATAGTGAGATTTTTGTATAAGAATTCTATATCCTGTTATTATCTACCAGAAGTTCTTGTTAAAATGAGAATTGGGGGAAAAAGTAATAAGAATTTAAAACATATTTTAATTAAGATGAAAGAAGATTATAAAGTGATAAAAAAATACAATTTAGGTGGTATTGATACTTTATTGTTAAAAAGTTTTATTAAGATACCACAGTTTTTTAAAAAAACTATCCAGTCAAAATAAATCAGAGGTTTAAAGTTATTTTCTTTTTTGATAAATTTATTCCTGATGGGTACGAGTATTAATATCTAATAATCACTAATAATGTCTTCAAGATTATCTTAATGTCAGTAAGAAACCCCATTTCTTTTAAATATTTTTTGCAAAGTTCTATCTTTTGTGGGAGTATCTGCTCTATATAAATTCGTTCCACATCGTTACTATTACATTTTCTTAAAATTTCTTCCTCGTTTCTGAATGCTATTGTAGCGTAATCTGTTATGCCTGGTCTTATCTTAAAAATTTCTTTATAATCTTTTTGAAAACAAAGAACCTGTTCCTCTACCAGTGGTCTTGGTCCAACAAAACTCATATCTCCTTTCAAAACATTCCAAAGTTGAGGTAGTTCATCAATCTTTGTCCTTCTTAAAAACTTTCCTATCTTCGTAATTCTTGGGTCATCTCCAGCAGTTACATAAGGACCGTTTTTTGAAGCATCCTCTGCCATAGTTCTAAATTTATATAAACGAAAATGGTTAAAGTCCCTTCCAATCCTCATCTGTCCGAAAAACACAGGACCTTTGCTATCAACTTTTATTAAAATAGGAATGACTATAAAGATTGGTAAACAAAGGACCAATCCAATGAAAGAAAAAAATATATCAAATAGCCGTTTTAATTTCTTATAAGGTGTTTTTCTGTTCATTTTTTCTCAAACCCTTGTTTTGCTTTATTTATATATTCAAGAAAAAAGGAAAGAAAAACACCAAAAAATAAAGAAACTATACCTGAAACTGCCATACTCATTTTTATTTTTGGTCTATATTTTTTTTCAGGAGTAGTAGCCCAATCACAAACCTGAACAGTAGGAGTATCTCTTGCTTCTTCAATCTTTGCTTTTTCATATTCAGAAACAAGTAAAGTATAAAGTGTCTCCTGCGTCTTATATTCCCTTATCAATCTTGCTGACTCTGTTTCAATAGGAGGAAGTTTCATAATCTGTTTTTCCATCTCTTCTATTTCATTTTTTAATTTTATTATGTCTGGATTATTTGGGGTTGTAAATTTTTGTGTTGCTTCAAGTTCTATCTTTTTTGCTATTAATCTTCCCTGAAGTTCTCCAACTGCTACTTCTCCCATATCCTTTTCTATAACAACTTTATTTCCTATTTGATAATTTTTTAATCTTTCTTCAATATCTTTTAAGGCCTTTTTTGTATCTTCAAGCCTTTCTTCAATAAATTTTCTTTTCTGTGAGGCATTCGTAATATTCAATTCTCTTATTTTTTTGTCAAGATTTAAAATATAAAAATTTGCAATATCCCTTACCCTTTCCTTATCCGTATCTATATAACTTACTGTTATTGTTTTTTCCTTTGTTACCTTTATTTGTGTATTATCTTCAACTTTTTTCCTTGCTTCTTCTCTTGTCTCACATTTATAAATATTCATCAAATTAAACTTATCAATTATGTCATCTTTCATACTTCTACTTTTTAATATTGCTACAAAAATATCAGTTGGTGTCGTCTGTTCTTTTATAATTCCTGAAATACCTGAAGGCAAATTAGCCATGATACCCTCTTCTGAAGTTATTGGAGGCAGAATTGTTGCAGTTGCTTTATATTCCTTTGGTTTTAAAAGCAAAATAATCATAGTTGCAATAACTGATATAAAGAAAATTCCAATTATAAATTTTAAATATTTCTTAATTACAAGCAAAAAATCCAATAAGTTTATTTCCTCTTCCATTTTAATTATTTTTTATAAACTGCAATTGGTAATGCGATTTTATAGAAAATGTCTACTATATCTTTTGTTAAATTCCATTTTGAATATACTGCTCTTTCAGGAACAATTATTATATCACCTTCTTCAATCTCTTTTATTCTTACAAACTTACCTTCACAACTTCCATCTGGATGAATAATAACTAAATTTTTCCTGTCACTATAATTATTGTATCCACCACATTTTTCAATATACCATTCTAAATCTTTACCAGGTGTATAAATAATTGTTCCAGGAGAATTTACAGCACCCATTACCATAACAGTTCCTGGTTTTTTAGGAATATAAATAGTATCCCCATCTTCAAGATAAATATCATATGGAGTATCCTTTAATTTTTCTGGTTCACTTATTTTTAAAGATATTCTACCAAGTGGAAAAAGGGAAATAAGTTGGGATATTGTTTCCTGCTGTTTAATTAATTGTTCTATTGCCTCCGGTTTATCAGAAGAAAGGGTGGTTTTTAATAATAGGTCATATTGCATTTTCTTAAACCTTTCAAGATTTTCCATCTGCCTTTTCTTTATCTCTTCCCTTATAAAAATAGCTCCTTTCAAAAATGCATCTTCAGTAAAACCACCTGCTCTCTCAATAATTGAACTTAATTTTTCTCCTTTTTTAATTGTATATTCTCCTGGAAATTTCACTTCTCCTTCTATTTTTACTTTTCTATATTCCTCCCAATAAGGTAATGCTTTAACAATTAAATAGTCCTCTGGTTTTAAAATTAAATCATTACTTTCATCTCCATTCAATGCCTTTTCAATATTTATATCTATTCTTATTGTTTTTGCTTTATCTTTTTCTGGTATTATTCTTGTTAACTCTGCTTTTTCAGTATAAGAATAATATTTAACACCTCCAGCAAGTTTGATAAGGTCCGAAATTTTCATATTTTCTCTTAATTCATATCTTCCTGGTTTATTAACTGCTCCAGAAATTGTAACATAATCTTTTGTTTTTAATTCCCATTTATTATAAATTTTTACAACATCATATGGTTGAAGTAATAAATTCTCTTTTGGATTTTTCTTTAAAACTGCCTCTTCAAGATTAAAAGCAATAAGTTCTTTATGATAGTCAGGAGGAACTAATCTTTCAATAAAGGCAATTTTAAATTCTGTTTCAGGAAGAAGGTCTTTCTCTGGCTCTTTAATTAAGTCCGAAATCTTCATTCCTTCAAACCATTGATATTGTCCAGGTCTTGAAACATTTCCCTCCAGAGTCACAGCATTAGCAATTAAATTTAAAATAGGGAAAATTTTTACAATATCACCGTCTTTTAATTCTATATCATTTTTTTCTATTTCACTTAAATCAATATCAAGTATAATTTTAACTTCATTTTTAAAAATTCTCTCAACCTGAACTCTCTGTAAATAACCTGTTGGGGTAATACCTCCTGCTAAATCAATCAATTCCCTTATTTTTATTTTATCTTTAACCTCATAAATTGCAGGCCTTTTAACATTTCCAACTATTGCAATAAGTTGTCCACATGGAGGAATATAAATTATATCATCTGTCATAAGTTTAACATCTTTACTTTTATCCCCTTTTAATAAAAAATCATACATATCAAAATGAACAATTGTCTTTCCATCTCTTTTTAACTGAATATCTCTCATTGTTCCTATTTTACTTGGACCACCACATAGAAATAATGCATTAACAAGTGTTGAAAGAGAGGAAATAGTATAAAGTCCTGGTTTTTTAGCATTTCCTACAACATAAACCTGAATTGTTCTCAGATTTCCAAGAGAAACATTCATTTCAAAACCTTTATAATATTTTAAAAACTCCTTTTTCAAAAATTCTTTTAATTCTTTATAACTTAAACCAGCAACATTTAAAACACCAATTTTAGGTATAGATATTTGACCGTTTCTATCAACAATAAAAGAATACTCACCCTCAATCATCCCCCAGACAGAGATTTTAATTTCATCCCCCGGACCTATTATATAATCAGGACCCACAGGAATATTTTCAACAGGAGCAAAAGAAGAAGGAACTTTTTCAAAAAATTCATATCCAAATTGAAAAACTCTTGTGGAAATAAAAGGTGTATATTTACCATGAACATATTCTTCAAAAGGGGATAATCCTTCAATTTCTAGTTTTAATTCTTCTACTTTTGGGATAACTTCTACTCCTTCCTTTTTAATTTCAGTTTGTTCTTTTACTTCAATTTGTTTTACTTCTGTTGGTTTTTGAATTTCCTGTGTCTTTGTTTCGGTTGGTTGTTGCAATTCTTGTGTTTTTATCCCTACTGGTTGTTGTGCCTCCTGTGCTTTTATCACAGAAGAAATAATAAATGAAATTACAAGAATTAAGAAAATTTTATTTTTCATTTTACTCCTCTTTTTAAAATTTATAATTTATCTTAAACCCAAAAATTAAATTATCCTTATCTCCTGTCGCTTCATTATTAATGTTTTCTATTTTAATATAATTCACCCCAAAATTCAATAATAAATCACTTTCACAGGGAATATAATTAAAGTTCAATCCAAAATAATTCCTTTCTTCTACATATTCTTTACTCTTATATCTATTTTCCTTATCATAATTAAAAACAATTTCTAAATTATCAGTTAATCTTTTTGAAATTTCAAAATAAATATCATTTGCATCCGGACCTATATGATGACCAATTACATCTCCTTTATAATATGAAGGATAACCACCTGAAACATACCAGAAATTTTTATATTTTTGCCAATAAGTATCACCATATTCAACTCTAAAATCTAAACCATCTATATTAAAAGCAGAGGGTAAATAAATTCCAAAAAGAACTCCTTCTGGTGAATTAATCCAGCCATAAAATGTATGAGTGGAAACTTCTCTTCCAAATTCTCCATAAACTTCCATATATTGACCTAAAAATCTTAAATATTTATCAAGGTTTAATATTGCCCATTTAAAATCCCAGGAAATTTCTCCATTTGAAACAAATCTTTCTTCACCCCATACATCCTCACTTCTTCCTAAAAAAATCCTTAAATAATTCCAAGGATAAATATCTTTTCTTTTCCCTTCTCCTGCAAGAATTATTTTATAATTTAAACCAAAACTCAAATAACTTTTAGGATTAACTTCAAATCTATGTCCTGTTATAAAAGGATGTGGATATCTTCTATTATTTTCGTCAAGCATTGAGATAAAAAATGTATAATAAGAAGGACCTAATTTTTTAAATATCCATGGATAATAAAATGGCTCATTGTTTCCTATCATTATTCTATCAAAAGGAAAATTATTGTTTGAAAAAATTAAACTTCCATGATAACCAGGCCCCCACCACATTTCATTTCTTCCAATTGAAATTAAAATGTTTTTAAAAAGATAGTTAATATATCCACTTTCCAAATATAAATCTCTGTCTTCATCATTATAAAAAATTGAAGGAGAAATTGAAAAGGAAAAATTTTTATCTGAATATGAATAATCAAATTTCCCTTTCAAATTTAGACCATCATAAATATCTCTTCCATTATAATTGGGCATATTCAGTTTCTTTACATCAAAGTTTGCATAATTTAAATCAATATTAATATCCATATTTACTTTTTTTTCCTCTAAAAAGTCCTTTTTTAATCTCAATAAACATTGTTCAATATCATTTCCTGAAGTAATTATTCTAAATTCTCCCTTTTTAATTTTTTCTATTGCTTGGATTGTCCATTCTTTTACCTGCTGATATGTATAAGGTTTTTTATTAATTTTTTCCATACTTATCAATCCAACAGAAGCAAGTTTTTCAATATATTTGTAGGAATAGTGCTCAAGAGGGATATAAAATAACTCATCACCAAAAGAGTTGGAAAAAACTAAGAGTATAAAAATAGAAAGAAACTTCAAATTATTTTTTTTCAAATTACCTCCTTAAATTTTTTCATTTTAACATAAATAAATTTTAAATCAATTCATTATAAATAGCAAGAGTTTTTTCAACCATTTTATCAAGAGAGAATTTTTCTATTGCATATTTCTGAGCATTTATTGAAATTTTTTTATATAATTCACTATTACTTATAATTTTTTTTATTTTTTCTGAAATCTGGAATGAATTTTGGGGCTCAACAAGGAAACCAGTAATATTATCCTCAATTATTTCAGAAGTAGCACCAATATTTGTTGCAATAACAGGGATACCTGAAACCATACCCTCAACTATAACTCTACCAAAACCCTCTGGTGTTATTGAAGGAACTACAAGAATATCAATTTCCTTCATAATCTCTTTACTGTTTTTCCCTTCAACTATTTCAATGTAATCATTCATATTTCTTTTTTTTATTAAATTTTCAATCTTCTTTTTAAACCTAATACTACCACTTCCATATATAAATCCCTTAACATTTTTTATTCCAATACTTACAAGTTTTTCAATTGCCTCTATAAAATAAAAATGACCTTTTAAAATTGAAAATCTTCCGACCATTCCAATTTTCCACAATTCTTTATTCTCTATACTTCTTTCAATAAAAAATTCATCAATATCAATCCCATTATAAACAACCCTTATTTTACTTTCAGGAACTTTCAATTTTTCTATTGCATATTTTTTCAATATCTCACTTACAACTATTACAATATCTCCCTTGCCTTCTGATTGGCTGTATAAAGGGAAAGGAGAAAAACTGTGAATACTTGTAACATAAGGTATATTATGAAATTTTTTCATAAGGAAATAACCAATCCAGCAAGGGAATCTGCTTTGATAATGGATTATATCTGGCTTTTCTTCTTTAATAATTTTACTCAATTTATAAAAGGACTTTAAAAAAACATAAGGAGTTTTCCTATCCATTGGGATGTTATACCATTTTACACCTTTTTCCAGTAAAGGGGGGATAAATCTTCCATAACCACTTACTATTATAATTTTATGACCAAATAAAATTGCCTTCTTTGAAAAATCATATACCCCTCTTTCTATCCCACCATAATCCATAGAAGGTAAAACTCTCATTATTTTCATAACTCAAATAATCTACCTTTTTCTTTCTCATCAAGAATTAAACAGCAATATTTTAAAACATCTTCAACTTTTATTCTTTTTATACATTCAAAATTAATTTTACATTTTGATTCCTTCATACATGGAAAACATTCTATATCACTATGAACAACAAAATTTTTTTCACCAATTGGTCCATATCTATAAGGATTACTCGGTCCAAAAATTGCAACAACAGGAGCACCAACTGCACATGCAAGATGCATTGAACCTGTATCATTTGAAACTACAAGGTCAGAAAGTTCATAAACTGCAGCAAGTTCTCTTAAATTTGTTTTCCCGCCAAAATCAAAAACTCCCTTTTCTCCTATCATTTCTTTTAATTCTTCAGTCAATTTTTTCTCATCCTTTGAACCTGTTATAATTATTTTTACTCCATAGATTTTCATAAGTTCTTTAGCAAGTAAGGCAAATTTTCCTTTATCCCATCTTTTACCTGCAAACTTTGCCCCGGGATTTAAACTAACTATTATATCTGATGATTTGATTCCAATATCATTAAAAATTTCTTTTATCTTTTCTTTATAACTTGCTGGATAGGGAAAATAAAGTTTAGTTTCCCCTTTACCAAAAAATGGCTCAATAAAACTCAAAATTCTTTCACTCTCATGTGTATAAAATTTCTCGCTGAAAAATTCTTTTTTAAAAAAAGTAAGTTTATATTTAGACCTTACAAAAAATGGAATAAATGAATTTCTGAAATCAACTGTCAGGTCATATCTTTTTTCTCTCAATTTTTTAATAAGTTTAAATAAGTGTGTCTTTTTATCATAGATAATGTAATTTGAAAACCATGGATTTTCAATAACAAATTCAATTGCCCTTGGACCAATAATTATATCAATTTCTGCTTTCTTATATGTCTCCCTTATTTTCTTTATTGCTGGAGTTAAAAGTAAATTATCTCCAAGACAACTTAATCCTATTATAAGAATTTTTTTCAATTCAATCTCTCTAATATTTTTTGGACACATTCTTTTGCCTCATTTAATTCCTTGCCATCCTTTATGTTTAAAATTTCTTTTTCAATTGTATATATTTTTTCGTATGGGATATAAGTTATAAAATTCTCTTTTACAAGTTTTTCAATAGTGAAGTCAAATATTAATTTTTCCTTTTTTCTCTTCACACCCATTACTATAACTGATTTTCCTGAGGTTAAACTCTCAAAAATCATATTTATACTATCCTCTGTAACAAAAATTATATCACTTAATCCAAGAATTCCTTTATAATGAGAAATTTTTGTTTCCTGTGGAATCTCAAAATATCTTAAGTTTTCAAATTCTTTTAATTTCTCTTTTAAAAAATTTACTACATTAAAATCAGTTCTTTTTGATGTAGTTAAAATTATATCATATCTATCTTTAAATTTCTTAAGTTGACTAAAAAAATTTTCGCACCATTCTATATCTATTTTGTAATTCTGGTCATTTCCTCCAATCAAAATCCCTATTATTTTTTTATTTCTTTTACCAATTTTGCATTCAAGAATTTTGCCCTCATCTTCAATTTCTTTCCTATTAAATGGATTCAGCGAACCATTTGTTATTATCAGATTTTTTAATTTCTTTTTTCTAATTCTCAAAAAATCGTGGTATGGAATAATAAGAAAATCAATTTTTTTAAAAGGAATAAATGAAGGTAGCATTATCTGAATATATTTTGACTTTTTTATTTTTGAAATAATCATACCAATTGCTGAAAGATATGAGCCAGTATTTATAACAAAATCATAATCCCTTTTTATTGTCTCCTTTTGTCTTTCATCCATATTTTTACTCAAAATTGAAAAACCAATTCTGTAAAGATTAAGAAAACATAATACATTGAAAAACTTTGGAATTATAGAATATTTGCCTCTTCCACCATAAAGGGAATATTTTAGACCCTTAAATTTAAATGAAATAATATCAATTTCAGAATTCAAAAAATTTTTAGCAAGACCCAAACTTTGAATTAGATTTCCCTTATTTCCATCATTTATAATAAGAATTCTCATAATCTAACTTCAATTCCTCTTTCCTTTAAATAACTTTTAATCTGGGGGATTGTTAAAATTCTGAAGTGTAGAAGGGAGGCAATTAAAACAGCACTTGCCTTACCATAAACAATTGCATCATATAAATGTTCCAATTTACCTGCTCCTCCTGAAGCAATTACAGGGATATTAACATTTTCACTTACACTTTTTGTCAGTTCAATATCATATCCATCCTGTGTTCCATCTCTATCAATACTTGTTAATAATATTTCTCCTGCTCCAAGGTCTTCAACTTTTTTTGCCCATTCAATTACATCTATTCCAGTGGGTTTTTTTCCGCTTTCAATATATACTTCCCATTTACTCTCTCCTATCTTTTTTGCATCTATCGCAATAACAATACACTGACTTCCAAATTTCTTAGCACTTTCTTCAATTATTTTAGGATTTTTAACTGCTGCAGTATTTATTGAAATTTTGTCTGCTCCATTTGAAAGAAGTTTTTCTATATCATAAATTGAATTTATTCCACCACCAACAGTTAAAGGAATAAAAACAACCTCTGCAACTCTTTTAACGACTTCAACCATTGTTTTTCTTCCTTCAATAGTTGCACTTATATCAAGGAAAACAATCTCGTCTGCACCTTCTTTACTATAAAAAGATGCATTTTCTACTGGGTCTCCTGCAATCTTTAAATTTTCAAAATGAATTCCCTTTACTACTTTTCCATCTTTAACATCAAGACATGGAATAATTCTCACTGCAACCATTTTTTCTCCAGAAAATTTTTTATAAATTTTAAACCTTTTTCTCCGCTTTTCTCAGGATGAAACTGAACACCAACAATATTTTTTTTAATAATAAAAGAAGGAAATTTTATCCCGTATTCTGTTTTCCCATAAATTATATCATTTTCTTCGGGTAAAACATAATATGAATGTGCAAAATAGAAATATGAATTTTCGGAAATACCATACAGCAAACGGTTTCCTTTTAAAATTTCTAATTTGTTCCATCCCATATGAGGTATCTTTAAGTTTATATTTTTAAATTTAATAACTTTTCCTTTTAAAATATTCATACCTCTTTTATTCCCCTCTTCACTAAATTCAAAAAGTAATTGAAGTCCAAGACATATACCAAGAAATGGAATTCCTTCTTTTAATTTTTCCTTTATTTTTTCAGTTAATCCGTTTTTATTAAGAAATTCAATCCCATTAGCAAAATTTCCAACTCCTGGTAAAATTATATATTCTGCTTTTTCAATATCTTTCCCCTCTTCAATAAAATAACAATCCTTTCCAATTTTTTTGATACAGGCCATCACACTAAAAATATTTCCTGCCCCATATTTTATTATTCCTATCATTATACATACTCAATTGTGCTAGGTGGCTTTGGTGTAATATCATATAAAACTTTTACAACTCCAGGCACTTCTTTTAAAATCCTATCCCTTATTCTATACAATCTTTTAAATGAAATTTTAACTGGCTTTGCTGTTAAAGCATCAACTGACTCAACTGCTCTTATAGCAATTATATCACCAAGAATCCTTTTCCCATCAACTATACCTGTTGCCTTATCTGAAAACAATACTGGAAATGCTTGAAAAATTTTCTTCTCTTTCAATTCTGATTCAACTATTTTTGTTGCAATTCTTATTTTTTCAACTTTATCCCTTGTAACTTCTCCAATTATTCTTGTGGCAAGCCCTGGACCTGGAAATGGTTTTCTATCATAAACTTTTTTTGGCAGTCCAAGTGCTTTTGCAACCATTCTTACTTCATTCTTATATAATTCCTTGAGTGGTTCAATTATTGTAAGTCCAAACTGAAGTAATGGATTTATCCCTATCTGTGATAAAACATTATGCTGAGTTTTTATCCCTTTCTGTGTTTCAACTATATCAGCAGCAATTGTCCCCTGAATTAAAAAATCTACAGAATAACTTCTAACTGCCTGACTTAATGTTCTGTAAAATACATCCCTAAATGCTTTCCTTTTTTCTTCAGGGTCAATTTTCCCTTTTAATGACTCAAAAAAATTATCAGAAACATCCCAGATTTCCACATCTATTTTCATTTTCTCAAAAATTTTTTTCACTTCTTCTGGTTCATTTTCTCTCATTAATCCATCATCTATAAAAAAAACAACTAAATTTTCTCCAATCGCCTTTTTCGTAAGGACTGCACATGTAACACTATCAACTCCTCCAGATGTTGCTATAAGTGCCCTTTTATCTTTTATTTTCTTTCTTAAATCTTCAATTTTTTCTTTTATGAACTCTTTTGGATTAAACTTTTTCATGGGGGCCTCCTTTTTGGTTATTTTATTACTTTTTCAATTAAATTGTCAAAATTTAAATTTTTTAATGATTTTAAACTCATTTCTATTACAAGATAATAAAAAATAGAATTTTTCACAAAATTTTCAATTTTTATAAAGTCCTTTTCAGTTGTTAAAATTAAGTCCACCATTTTTTCTTCTGCCAATTTCATAATTGTTTCAATGTCTTCCTCTCTATAATTGTAATGGTCTGGATAAGAAACTGCATATAAAATTTCGGGATTCTCACTTAAAATCAAATAAAAAAAATTAAACGGATTCCCAATACCGGCAAAAGCAAGTATTTTTTTGTCTTTTAAAAATTCAGGAGGTAAATTTTTTATTTTATTTTTAATTTCTTTTATTTTGAATTCCATAAAAAATAATGGTTTGTCATATTTTTTAAAATAATTAACTATTTCCCATTTTTTCTTCTCGCCTATCATATGTGAATGTGAAAGGACAATTATATCTGCTCTTTTTATTGAAGATAACGGCTCTCTCAAAAGTCCTGCAGGAATTAAAAATTTATTATCAAAAGGATTTGAACAATCAATAATTAAAATATCAATATCTTTCTTAATCCAGTTACAGTGAAAACCATCATCAATAATTATTAAATCACAGAACTCACTGATTTTCTTCAATCCATTTATATTTTTCTCATTACTTACAAAAATATATGGAAATTTCTTTTTAATCAATTTAACTTCATCTTTATTCCCTTTTCCAAAAACAACTCCTTTTTTCCTCTTATTCTGTAAAACTTCAAGTAAATAAATAACTAAAGATGTTTTACCTGCTCCCCCTGCTATAATATTCCCAACACTTATGATTTTTGATTTTAATTTCCCCTCTCTTGCAAAAATTCTTTTAAGTTCAATCAATAGAAGATAAAATAAAGAAAATGGAAGAAGAAAAAAAGAAATTATTTTGAATAAAAGAGATTTTTCCCTGAAAAGAAATTTCTGATAAAAAAAATTAAAAAAGGGTCTCTTGTTCTTTGCTTTCAGATAAATCAATTTTGATTTCAACTTTCCCAAATTCACCATCATATCCTGGTTTTATTATTACATTTCCTTTCTTAACATTTTTTATACCTTCAAAAACTTTTTTATCAATTTTATCCTCAAGTTCATTTTCATCTATTTTCAAAAATATATCAAATTCAGGTCCTACCCTATTTATTATTTCAAAATATGTCTTCTGAACAATCTGAGATGTTAATTCTTTATTCATTATACTCGCTATTATCTGGTCAAGAGGAACTATTTTTTTAAAAGGAACATATTTTTGAGGTTTTTCATTATTTTTTCTATCAGATAGAGTTTCCACCCTATGCATAACTCCTATTGTCAATTTTTTCCCGCAGACAGGACATATATAATTATTTTTTTTTGTCTCTTCTGGAGAAAGACAGACCTTACAGTTTCTATGTCCATCATAATGGTATTTCCCTTCTTCTGGAAAATATTCTACCGTCATTTCAAATTTTTTATTTTTCAAAATTTCAATCAATTCTTTAAAATCAAATTTCTCATAAAATATATTTGCCTCCCTCCCTATTTTAGATGGAGAATGAGCATCTGAATTTGAAATTAATGAGAATCTATCAAGTTTTGAAACTCTCCAGTTCATTTCAGGGTCACTACTTAATCCTGTTTCAAGTGCAAAAATTTCTCTACTTAAATCGCCAAAACACTCTTCAATATCATCAAATCCTGAGTTTGAACCAAAAAGAGAAAAATGTGGGGTCCATATATGAGCAGGAACAATAAAACCAAAATCATCTACTTCCTTAACTATCCTTAACAATTCCTTTGCTTCAAGTTGTAATATTGGTCTTCCATCAGAATTTAAATCACCAAATCTCTCAATTATCCTGTTAAATTTTTCCGTCTTTTCAAAACTTGATAAAAATATTATATTATGAATTTTTTTTGTCATCCCTTTATATTCAAAAATATTGCATACCTCTCCTGTCAAAATAAAATCAACTCCTTTATAATTATAAATACCAAATCTATCTGTTTCTTTTAAATTTCTCTTTAATTCGTGAAACCAGTAAAAATGAGTTATATCACCAGTCCCAAGAATGTCTATCCCTTTATATTTTGCCCATTTTGTAAGACCATCAAGTTCCATATCTTTGCTTGTTGCCCTACTATATTTTGAATGAATATGAAAATCAGCAATATACATTTTTATCCTTTCTTAAATTCATTTCTTAATTTTTTATATAAATCATTAAGTGATTGAGGAATTACTTTTGTATTTGAAATAACTGGCATAAAGTTTGTATCCCCTGTCCATCTCGGAACAATATGAAAATGTATATGAGATTCAACTCCTGCCCCTGATACTTTTCCAATATTTACTCCAATATTAAATCCCTCTGGTTTTATTACCTTCTTTAAAATTATTATTGATTTCTTGATTAACATATTAATTGATAATAACTCATCTTCGGTTAATTGTTCAAATTCAGCAATGTGTCTTCCAGGGGCAACCATTAAATGTCCATTATTATAAGGGAAAATATTCATAATAACAAATGCATTTTTATTTTTTTCAATAACATAATTTTTTTTAAAATTTTTTGATTGAAAGGCAGAACATAAAAAACATCCTTCTTTTTTCTCTTCAAGAATATAACCAATTCTCCAGGGAGCCCATATAATTTCTTTTTTCATTTAATTTATTATAAACCATAAATTTTGTGTATAAAAGTTTAAAAATTTTCTTTCTTTATTTCATTCAGTATTCTTTCTTTGTTTAACTTGAGAAACTTCACCAATTCCCTTTTTTTATTTCTTATTTTCCCTTCAATCACAAGATTTTCAAGATATTTCTTAACATACCCAACCTGCTTACCCTGAGGTATACCAAGTATATCCATAATAACAAATCCATTTATTGCAAGTTTAAAGGTTGAGAGTTTATCCTTTCTATTAATTTCTTTGATTCTTTTTTCAAGATTTTCAAGTTTTTCAAGTGCTCTTTTAACTTTCAAAGGATTTCTGCTTGTAAGGTCTGCTTTCGCAAGAGTAAATAGTGCCTTCATATCTTTACCTATTTCTCTTATAAATCTTCTCAAAGCATTATCAGTAGGATTTTCCTTCGCAAGTAAATGAGGTCTTAAATGATATCTTATAAGTTTTCCTATAAATTTAGTATTTTCTTCATTTATTTTCAATCTTCTGCATATATTATAAGACATTTTTTCTCCAACAAATTCATGCCTGTGAAAACTAACCTTTCCATTTTCAACATTTAATGTATAAGGTTTACCAATATCATGTAAAAGTGCTGAAAGACGGATATAAACATTCTTTGTATGCCTTGAGATATTATCAAGTGTTTTTAATGTGTGGTCAAATAATTCTTTACATGGATGGTCTGTCCTTTTTTCTTTTAATGCAGAAATTTCAGGTAATATTATTTCAAGAATTCCAATTTTGTCCATTAGATAAAAACCATGGGATGGTTTTGATGCCTCAAGAATTTTCATAATCTCATCTGCTATCCTCTCCCAACTAACAATTTTAATTCTTTCCCTATTTTTTTTCATCCCTTCAAGTGTTTTTTCCTCAATTTCAAATTTTAACTTTGTTGCAAATCTTATACCTCTTAAAATCCTCAAAGGGTCATCAAAAAAAGTTCTATCAGGGTCAACAGGTGTTCTTATAATCTTTCTTTTTATATCATTAATTCCTTCAAATGGGTCAATAATTTCTTCCGTTATCAGATTTTTAGCAATCGCATTTATTGTAAAATCCCTTCTTTCAAGGTCCTGATAAATTGTTGCTCTCTCAACAAATGGCTTTCTTGAATCTTCAGGATAACTTTCCTTTCTTGCAGTTGCAAATTCAAGTTTTATTCCATTTATTTCTATCATTGCAGTCCCAAATCTTCCATAAAAAACTGGCTGTGGAAATCTATATTTTTTTGCAAATTCTTCAGCAATTTTTAAAGCATCCTCTTCCATAACAAAATCTATATCATTACTTTTTTTTCTTAAAATTTTATCCCTTATATATCCACCAACAAGATAAATTGAAATATTTCTTTCAATGGAGAACTCCTTCATCTTTAAAATTATCTCTTCTGGGTCAATTTTCTTCTTTTTCATTTTTCAATTCCGTATAATAACCCATCTATTTCCAAAACATCAATGTTTGTTCCTTTAATAAGTTTTTTCAAATTTTTCTTTCCCATAGAACTTAATGATAAAACCAAACTCTGACATACAATAAAATTTTTACCTATTTTAACAAATCCTCCATTTTTACCTCTAACCAGAACCCCTATATAACCTTTTTCCTCTTTACACAAATTTGCAATACATGGAACTTTTGTAAAATTTGAGAAATTACTCCATACAGTTGAAACTCTCAATCTTCTTATTTTGCCCATTTCGTCTTGAATTTTAACACTTTTAATTTCTACTTCTTTATCAGAAATTTCAACTCTGCCTATTTTTCGCCATTCCATATTTTTTGAAAACTAAACTCAAAATAAAAAATAAAGAAATTATTTCTGTTAAGATAATGTAAAAATAAATTTGATTTATACTTTTCTCATACAAAAATCCAATTATCCATCCACTTATTAAAAAACCGAATCCATATATTGAGTTGAATATTCCATAAGCAAAACCTCTTTTACCTGAAGATATTACATCTGCAATTGCTGCTCTTAAAACCGTTTCATGACACCCTATAACTATTCCATAAAATAAAACAGAAAAAATTAAATAAACAAAAGAGTTGGAAAAACACATAAAAGGCAAAAAAATACTTAATAAAGGAACTAAAATTAAAATTTTCAATTTAATTTTATCATATAAACTCCCAATAAAAAAAGCAAATAAGCCATCAATACCCATAGCAAGAAGATATAAAATTGGTATATGTGATTCATCTGTAATCCCTGTTTTTTTAATATGATATGCTATTAAAGGAAAATTGACCAAACCAGCAGTAGAAAATAAAACAAATAAAATATAAAAAATGAAAACTTTTTTTAAAAAACCATCATTTTGAATTTCCCTCTTTTCCGTCTCTTCGTTATATCCATACATTTTTCTTAAAATTATAAGTGTAAAAATCAAAAAAATAGATGGAAGCCACATAATGTTAAAACCAACTGAATAGGTTTTAAATCTTTTAAGAGAGAAAAAGAAAATTAATGGACCTAAAACTGCACCTATCTGGTCAAAAACTTCATGAATTCCAAAACTTTTTCCAACACCTATTTCCTTTCCTGCAAATGAAATTAGAGTATCTCTTGATGGTGTTCTTATTGCCTTCCCAATTCTTTCAAGTAAAAGGAATAAGATAACCAACTGCCATGATTTTGAAATTCCACAAAGAGGCAAAAAACAAATCAATGAATATCCTGTTATCGTAAAAATCCAGTAAGTTCTTTTTTTATCAGATATATAACCAAATAATAATCTTAAACTCTGCGTAAGAAATTCTCCAAGACCTGAAAAAAAACCAATAACCAGAGAACTTGCACCTAAAGAAGCAAGAAATGGTCCTGATATACTCCTAACTCCTTCATAAACAACATCTCCAAATAAACTTACTATACCGAAAAGAATTATGGTTAAATAAGCATTTTCCATTTTTTTTTGATATAAATTTTAACTCAATAAATTATAATTTCAAAATTTTCTCAAATAATAATTTCCTTGACTTCAAAAATATATTAGATTAAAATAAAAATAAGGAGGTTAAAGAATGAAAAAAGAAATAGTTGCATTATTAGAATACTGGGAAAAAGAAAAAGGGATTGAAAAAAATTATTTAATAGAATCCCTTGAGGATGGACTTTTGACTGTTTATAGGAAAAAGGCAGGATTATCAAAGGATATTAAAATCAAAATAGACCCTGAAACTGGGGATATAAAATTTATAAATAAAGATGGTGAAGAGGTCCCTCCCCCTACTTTTCCATGGGAAAGAATAGCAGCACAAACAGCAAGACATATAATAATACAGAAATTGAGGGAAGCAGAAAAAAATACAATTTATGATGAGTTTAAAAATCTGGAGGGACAACTTATAAACGGAAGAGTAGAAAGATTTGAAAATGAAAATGTAATAATAGTTATAGGTAAAGCCGAAGGAATACTCCCCCAACATCATAAATTATCAAATGACCATTTCAAAATAGGAGATGCTGTAAGGTGTTATCTACTGGAAGTCAGACCCCCTTTTAAAGGGAATTACCAACTTATACTTTCAAGAACTCATCCTAATTTTGTTAAAAAATTACTTGAAAATGAAATACCTGAAATAAAAGAAGGAATAATAGAAATAAAAGCAATTGCAAGATTTCCAGGGGATTTAACCAAAATAGCAGTTTTTTCTAAAAATGAAAAAGTAGACCCAGTTGGAACATGTATAGGAGATAAAGCAGGAAGGATAAAAAATATTATTAAGGAATTAAAAGGTGAAAAAATTGAAGTTATTCAATGGGATGAGGATATTACAAAATTTATTAGAAATTCACTTTCCCCTGCAAAAGTGAATGAAATTCATATAGATGAGGAAAAGAAAGAAGCAATAGTTATTGTTGATGATGACCAGTTATTCCTTGCAATTGGGAAAAAAGGACAGAATGTCCGTCTTGCCTCAAAACTTACTGGATGGAATATTAAAGTATTTAAAGTATCAGAATACAAAAAAGAATAAATAAAATGAGAGTTTACGAAATAGCAAGAAAATATAAAATTGGAACTAAAGAATTAATAGAAATATTAAAAAATTTAGGAATTGAAGGAAAAAGAACTTTAAGTATTATTACTGAAGAAGAAGTAAAAAAAATTGAAGAATATTTCAGGAAAGAGACAGAAAAAGAAAAAATAGAAAAGAAAAAAGAAGAAAAAAAGATACCCCCTTTTCCTGAAAAAAAAGAAGAACCCAAATTTGTTCCAAGGGCTCCTGTTGTAACAATTATGGGGCATGTTGACCATGGAAAAACCACAATACTTGACAAAATAAGAAATAGCAGAATAGCAGAAAAGGAAGTAGGACAAATTACACAGAAAATTGGTGCATATAAAGTAAATCTGCCTGAAGGTTCAATTGTTTTTCTTGATACCCCAGGACATGAAGCATTTACAGCAATGAGGGCTATGGGCGCAAAGGTTACAGATATAGTTGTTCTTGTAGTTGCAGCAGATGAAGGAGTAAAACCACAAACAATTGAAGCATTAAATCATGCAAGGTCAGCAAATGTTCCAATAATAGTTGCAATAAATAAAATTGATAAACCAAATGCAAATCCAGAAAAAGTAAAACAACAACTATCAGAATATGGACTCATTCCAGAAGAATGGGGTGGAGATACAATCTTTGTTAATGTTTCTGGATTAACAGGTGAAGGAATAAAAGAATTACTTGAAATGATATTATTACTTGGTGAAATTAAGGAATTAAAAGCAAATATAAACTGTAAAGCAGAAGGAACTGTTATAGAATCATCTATTGATAAGTTCAGAGGACCAGTCATCACTATTATTGTTGAAAATGGGATATTAAAAGTTGGAGACCCGTTTGTTGTTGGAAATACATATGGTAAAGTGAGAGCAATGATTGATGACTGGGGAAGGAAATTAAATGAAGCAGAACCGTCTACCCCTGTTGAAATACTTGGTGCACATGATATAGCAACTCCTGGAGCAAAATTTAAAGTTGTAAATTCTGAAAAAGAAGCAAAAGAAATTGTTGAAAAAATGGAAATAGAAAAATCAGGAAAAGTTTTACCTGTCAAAAGATTGAGTTTACAAGATTTATATAAAGAGATTAAGAAGGGTGAAATTAAAGAACTTAACATTGTTTTAAAAACAGATTTCTATAATTCAATAGATGCAATTAAAAATATTATAAGTAAAATCCCTCAAAATGAAATAAAAATTGATATAATCCATTCAGGAACAGGACCTATAAGCGAATCAGATGTTTTACTCGCATCTGCTTCAAATGGTATCATTCTTGGATTTAAAGTCCCAGTTGAACCAAAAGCAAAAGAACTTGCAAAAAGAGAAAATGTTGAAATCAGAACCTATGAAATAATATATGATATTGCTGATGATTTAATAAAAGCAATTGAGGGAATGCTTGAACCGGAACTAAAAGAGGAAATGTTTGGTCAGGCATTGGTTAAAAAAATTTTTAAACTTTCAAAAAATGTTGTTGCAGGATGTCTTGTTGTAAATGGGAAGGTTGTAAAAAATTCAAAGGTAAGGATTATAAGAGAGGGAAAAATAATTTTTGAAGGCGTTCTTTCAAGTTTAAAAAGGTTTAAAGAAAATGTAAATGAGGTAAGTTATAATAATGAATGTGGTATTGGGATTGAAAATTTTAATGATTTTAAAGAAGGTGATATAATTCAATCATATTCATTAGTAGAAGTCCCAAAAAAATTAAAAGGAGTTTAAAATGGAATGTGTTTTCTGCAAAATAATCAGTAATGAAATAAAAAGTGAAAAAGTATATGAAGATGAAGATTTAATAGGAATAAGAGATATAAATCCACAGGCCCCTGTTCATATTCTTATAATCCCCAGGAAACATTTTGAGAAACTACATCAAATTGAAGAAATTTCTTTACTTGGTAAAATGATAAAAATTGCTTATCAAATTGCTGAAAAAGAAGGAATATTAAATTCAGGATATAGAATTGTGATAAATACAAATAGAGAGGCAGGTCAAAGTGTAGACCATGTTCATATTCATCTTTTAGGTGGAAGAATTATGAGATGGCCACCCGGTTAATAAAATGGTAAAAAAAATTTCTCTCGGAAATATTAAAATTGGTGGAAATGAGATGTTTGTTTTTATTGGAGGACCATGTGTTATTGAAACAGAAGAATTAACTTTTTATATTTGTGAACAATTGAAAAAAATTTGTGAAGAACTTGAAATTCCATTTATATTTAAGACCTCCTATGATAAAGCAAATAGAACATCTATAAAATCATATAGAGGGCCTGGATTAAAAAGAGGAATAGAAATTTTAAAAAAAATTAAGGATAAATACAAAGTTCCTGTAATAACGGATGTTCACTGCATAACTCAAGTAAAGGAAGTATGTGAAGTAGTTGATATAATTCAGATACCAGCATTTTTATCAAGACAAACAGACCTTCTCATTGAGGCAGGTAAAACTAATAAAGTTGTAAATGTAAAAAAGGGACAATTTCTTTCCCCATATGAAGTTAAAAATATTATAGAAAAAATAGAATCAACTGGAAATGAAAAAATAATTATTACTGAAAGAGGAACATTTTTTGGTTATAACAATCTTGTTGTTGATTTTAAAAGTTTGCCTATAATGAGAAGTTTTGGATATCCTGTAATATTTGATGCAACTCATAGTGTTCAACAACCAGGAGGTCTTGGGAATGCTTCAGGAGGAAATAGGGAATTTGTTCCATATCTTGCAAAAGCAGCAATTGCATGTGGATGTGATGGTATATTTATGGAAGTCCATACCGAACCTGATAAAGCATTATCAGATGGTAAAAATATGATTCCCCTTTCTAATGTTAAATCTCTTCTGGAAACATTAAAAAAAATTTATTTTGCATTAAAAAATGGATAAAGAAAAAATATTGAATATTGCAAGAAAAATTATTGACATTGAGTGTGAAAATATAGAAAAAATGAAATATGTTTTAAATGATGACTTTGTTAAAGCAATTGAACTTATTTTAGAGATGAATGGAAAACTTATAATAACAGGAATGGGAAAAAGCGGAATAATTGGAAGGAAGATATCTGCTACAATCTCAAGCATAGGAATACCTTCAATTTTTTTACATCCAGGAGAAGCAGTTCATGGAGACCTTGGTATGGTAACAAGCAAGGATATTATGATTGCTATCTCAAATAGTGGAGAGACAGAAGAAATTATAAGAATTATTCCAATTATAAAAAAAATAGGAGCCAAAATTATAACAATAACATCTTCTAAAAATTCCACTTTAGGTTTATATAGCGATGTTACAATTGAAACAGGAGAAATTCAAGAAGCAGATTCCTTTGGAATTATCCCATCTTCAAGCACAACCTGCACTCTTGTTTTAGGGGATGCAATTGCTTTAACTCTTATGGCAATTAAAGGAATACAGAAAGAAGATTTTGCTTTTTATCATCCAGGAGGTTCTCTTGGAAAAAGATTGATGTTAAAGGTAAAGGATTTTATGAAGACAGGAGAAAATATACCAAAAGTCACACTTAATTCTTCACTCATTGAAGCAATTAAAGAAATAAATGATAAAAATCTCGGTTTTACTCTCGTTGTTGATGATAATAACATCCTTAAAGGAATTATCACAGATGGAGATTTAAGAAGATATTTGTTGAAAAAACCTGATATAACAAAAGGGAGTATAGAAGAATGTATGACAAAAAGTCCCAAAACAATAGAAGAAGATAGATTGGCGGTTCAGGCAATAGCAATAATGGAAAAACTTGAAATAACATGTCTTGTAATTGTTGATGAATATAATAGACCAAAAGGAATAATACATTTACACGATTTACTTGGGAAAAAAGATTTTGGAATTGAGTATTAAAATGGGAAAATTTATTCTTTTTGTTTCTTTAATTATTATTTTGTTTACAGGATGTGGAAAGAAAAAAGAAAATGTAGTATCAAATGAAGAAAAATTAACAAAATTTTCATTAAAACAATTTTCAAATAATTATTCACTTACTTTGAAAGGAGAATCGGCTGAAATTTCTGAAAATAAAAATACAAAAATCTCCTCTCCTTCACTATCTCTTAAAACAAAAACTGAAATAATAGAAATAAAAACAGATAAGGAAGGGAAAGGAGAAATAAAGGTTGAACCAGAAACAAAAAAAATAAAGGAAATAATTATAAGTGGAAAGGTTTTAATTGTTTATAAAGATTTAAATGAAAAAATAACAATGGAAATTACATGTGGTAAAGTGAGTTATATAGAAGAAAGGAAAGAAATGATATTTGAAGAAAAACCTGTTATAAAAAGAGGTAAAAATTTATTCTCTGGTGAAAAAATTATCTATAATATTGAAAATAATACAATTGAAATAAAGGGAAATGTAAATGTTGAAATTTATCCTGAAGAAAAATCTGTTAATTAGTTTAATTTTTCTTTTCTGTTTTGTTGTTTCTGGAAAAGATGGAATATATGTAAAAGTCCTTAATGGAAATTATATAAAGGAAATAGAACTGGAAGAATATGTTGCAGGAGTTGTATCAAAAGAAATGGGAGAAAAATTTCCTATTGAAGCATTAAAAGCACAAGCAGTTGTCTCAAGGACATATTTATTATGGAAAAAAATGAATGGTAATAATATCTATGATATTGAAAATTCAATCTATCATCAGGTATATGGAATATGTAAAAGTGAAAAAATAAAATCTGCTGTTGAACAAACAAAAGGAGAGGTTCTAATAACTCCGGATTTAAAAATAGTTCCTGTCTTTTTTCATGCGTGTTGTGGTGGACAAACAACAAGTCCCTCAGATGTGTGGAAAGGCAATTATTCCTTTGAAAACTCTGTAATTGACCCATACTGTGAAAATTCTCTTTATTCATCATGGGAAAAAAAATTTTCTAAAGAATATCTTTCAAGGGTATTTGGAATTCAAATAGAAAAAATAGTTGTAAAGGAGAAAGATAAAACAGGGAGAGTAAAAAATTTGCAAATTATTTCAAAAGATGGTAAAATAAAAAATTTAAATGGTAATGAATTCAGAATAAAATTAAATGGGAATACAGGAATTTTTTTTAATAGCCCCTATGTATTACCAAGCACTATGTTTGAAATATTTGAAGAGGGTGATAAATTAGTTTTTAGAGGTAGAGGATATGGTCATGGTGTTGGATTGTGTCAAGAGGGTGCAAAAAAAATGGCTGAAATGGGATTTAATTATATTGAAATTTTAAAATTTTACTTCCCAGAACTTGAACTGGGAAAAATAAATTAAAAAGGAGTTAAAATGAATATAAAATTTCACTCAGAAGTAAAAATAGACAAAAATTTTGAGGATTATATAAAAGAAAAAATTGAAAGGTTTAAAAAATTTATGTTTGATGATGGAAATGTTGAATTTTACATAAAAAAAGATGGTCCATTATTTCTCTCAGAAATTTTTATTCATACAAAAAATTTAAAGATATTTTTAAAAGAAAAGGATAATGACTTAAATAAAAGTGTAGAAATTTTACTTGATAGAGCGAAAGAAAAATTGAGAAAAGTTCATGATAAAACCGTAAATAAATAAAAAAGGAGGGATAAAAATGAAAATAGTAGATTATTTAAAAGAGGACTGTATTATCACTAATCTTAAAAGCAGGGATAAAGAAGGTGTTTTAAGAGAACTTATAAAATTACTTGAGAAAAATGGTTATGTAAAAGATGGAGAAAAAATACTTGAAACAGTTCTTGAAAGGGAGAAACTTGGTTCTACAGGAATTGGTCAGGGGATTGCAATTCCTCATGCTAAAACAGAACAGATAAATGATATTGTTTGTGCTCTGGGAATTTCTCAAAATGGAATTGATTTTGATTCACTTGATGGTGAACCTGTTTATATTGTATTTCTTGTTCTTGCACCAACAAAATCAATAGGACAGCATTTAAAAACACTGGCGAAAATAGCCCGTCTTCTAAAAGATAAAGTTTTTAGAAATGCATTAAGAAATGCAAAGTCACCTTCTGAAGCATTAAAAATAATAAAAGAAGATGAAGAAAAATTAAACAGTTTAACTTAAAATGAAAAAATTAAAAGGAATTGGTGCTTCTCCTGGAATAGGTTTTGGAAAAGCCAAAAAGTTGGTTGATGATTTTTTATTATTTACCGAAGAAACAAAAATAGAAAAGGGAGATATTGAAAAAGAGATAAAGAAATTTTATGATGGTATAAGAATCACAGAAGAAGAAATTAATAAAATTAAATCTAATGTTGAAAAAATTGCAGGAAAGGAATATTCCGAAATTTTTAACTTCCACCTTTCAATATTGAAAGATAATAATTTAATAGAAAGAGTTGAAAAAATAATAAAAAATGAAAAGGTATCTGCTGAAACTGCTCTAAAAAAATTTATAAATTATCTCAATGATGAAAAATCTGGAAAATCTTTATATAAAAATGGTAAAAGAGAAATATTTGATATTTTTACTAAATTGATTTCAAATATCAGAGAAAAGTATACAGGATTTAAAGATGGGAAAAATAAAATTATAGTTGCAAAAGACCTTTCTCCAACACAGACAGTTTCTCTGAATAAAAAATATGTAAATGGTTTTGTAACTTCCATGGGTTCAGCAACATCTCATACAGCAATAATAGCAAAAGCCCTTGAAATTCCTGCAGTAGTTGGTGTGGAGAAAGCTATAGAGGAAATAAATGAGGGAGATGAATTATTGATAGATGGTTATGAAGGAATAGTAATTGTAAATCCAACTTTACTTGAGATAAAGAAAATTAAAAATAAAGAAAAAGAAATTACACAGAGAAGAAAAAGGATATATATCTTAAGAAAAAAAGAAACCATAACAAAAGATAATAAAAAAATTGAAATTTATGCAAATATTGAATTTCCAGAAGAAATAAACTCTGTTATAAAATATGGGGCAGATGGAATAGGACTATTTAGAACAGAATATCTATATTTGAAAAGAAATGACTTACCAACAGAAGAAGAACAGTTTCTTTCATACAAAAATATAATTGAAAAAATGGGAAATAAACCAATTATAATAAGGACAATAGATGTTGGGGGAGATAAATTTATTTCGTCATTCAAAGGGCCTAAAGAATTAAACTCCTATCTGGGATTAAGAGGCATAAGATTTTCCCTTGTTAAAAAAGATATTTTTATAACCCAGATAAGAGCAATTTTAAGAGCAGCATATTTTGGAAATTTAAAGATAATGTTTCCAATGATTACAACAAAAGAAGAAATTCTGGAAACAAAAGAGGTAATAAATTTTGCAAAAAATCAGTTGAAAAAAGAAGGTGTTAAATTTAAAGAAAATATAGAAATAGGAATTATGATAGAAACTCCTTCAGCAGCACTTATTTCAGATGAACTTACAAAAGAAGTAAATTTCTTTAGTATCGGTTCTAATGACTTAATACAGTACACACTTGCTGCTGATAGGGTAAGTGAAAAACTTTCATATTTATATCTGCCATGTCATCCATCTGTATTAAAACTTATAAAAATGACCATAGATAACGCAAAAAAAAATGGTGTAAAAGTTGGAATATGCGGAGAAATGGCATCAAATCCTGAAATAGCATGTTTACTTATTGGTCTTGGTATAGATGAATTAAGTATGGCTCCAATTGCTATTCCAGTAGTTAAAGAAAAAATTATAAGGAATTATTACTGGAAAATGAAGGAAATAGCAGAAGAAGCATTAAAACTGAATTCTCATGAAGAAATAATGAATTTACTGAAAAAAAATTTGAATTAAAGGGGGAAAAAATGGGAGAACTTGTAAAAATAATTAAAAAGTATGACAAAAAAGATATGCTTTATTTATTAAAAAATTTTTATTTACACTGTAAAGATGGTTATAATTTTAAAATACCTAAAATAGATGGAAATTTTAATAAAATAGTATTTACAGGAATGGGTGGTTCTGCTATTGCAGGAGATGTTCTTAAAGTTTTGATTAATCAATATTCCAAAATACCTATTTTTGTTATAAGGGATTATACCCTTCCTGAATTTGTAGATTCAAAAACATTAATTATAGTTGAGAGTTATTCAGGAAATACAGAAGAAACGATAAGTACATATAAATCAGGGAAAGAAAAAAATGGAATAATTTTAACTATTTCAAGCAATGGAGAAATTGAAAAACTTTCAATTAATGATAGTATTTCATTTATAAAAATACCTTCTGGAATGCCTCCAAGATGTGCTTTGGGATATTTATTTTTTCCAGTTTATAGATTATTTGTTGAATTAAATATTTTACCACCTCTTGAAGAAGAAATTTTTGAAAAAATAAAAAATTGGGTTAATGAATTTTTGCCAGAAAATGAAGATAATGAAGCAATAAAAATTGCAGAAAAATTTCATAAAAAAATACCTATTATTTATTCTGATAATAGATTTTATCCAGGAATTTTAAGATGGAAAACACAGATAGCAGAAAATTCCAAACAATTTGCTTTTATTAATGAATTGCCTGAAATGAACCACAATGAAATAATGTCGTATTATTATCCAGAATTTATTTTAAGAAGAATTGTCGTTCTATTTGTTATTTCAGGAATGGAGAATGATAGAATTAAAAAGAGAATTGAAATAACATCTAAAATTATTTCCGGGAAAATAAAAGATGTATTGACTTTAAAATTAAAAGGTGATACAATTTTTGAAAAACTTATATATTTAATAATATTCGGTGATTGGGTAAGTTATTATCTTGCAATTTTAAATAAAGTTGACCCAACAGAAATAAAAGAAATTAATATCTTAAAAGAATTACTCGGAAAGGAGGGAAAGTGAAAAACTCTTATCTTTTTACTTCGGAATCAGTTTGTGAAGGACATCCAGATAAAATATGTGACCAGATTTCAGATGCAATACTTGATGAAGTTTTAAAACAGGATAAAAATGGTCGTGTTGCGTGTGAAACACTAACAACAAGAGGATTAATATTTGTTGCAGGTGAAATAACTACAACTGGTTATGTTGATATTCCTGAAATAGCAAGAAATTTGTTAAAAGAAGTTGGATATACTGACCCATCTTATGGATTTCAGTATGAATCTGTTGGAATAATTACTTCTATACAGGAACAGGCACCTGAAATTAAGGCAGGAGTTGATAAAGGTGGCGCAGGAGACCAGGGGATGATGTTTGGATATGCAACAGATGAAACACCGGAATTGATGCCTTTGCCTATAATTCTTGCACATAAACTTGTAATGCGCCTGGCTGAAATAAGGAAAAAAAATATTGTGGATTATTTAAGACCTGATGGAAAATCGCAGGTAACAGTTCTATATGAAAATGGAAGACCAGTTAAAGTAGAAAGTGTAGTTGTCTCATGCCAACATAATCCAGATGTTTCCCAAAAGAAAATCAGAGAGGATATAATAGAACTTGTAATAAATCAAGTAATCCCAGAAGAATTAAGAAGTAAAAATATGAAAATTTTTGTAAACCCAACAGGAAGTTTTATTATTGGGGGTCCTATGGCAGATACAGGTGTTACAGGAAGAAAAATTATAGTTGATACATATGGAGGAGTAGGAAGTCATGGAGGAGGTTGTTTTTCAGGAAAAGACCCTACAAAAGTTGATAGGTCTGGTTCATATGTAGCAAGATATCTTGCAAAAAATATTGTTGCTTCAGGTATTGCTAAAAAATGTGAAATTCAGATTGCATATGTTATTGGACAGAAAGAACCTGTCTCTTTAATGGTGAATACAAATGGAACAGGAATTATACCTGACAGTGAAATTATAAAAATAATAAAGGAAAATTTTGACCTTTCACCAAGAAGTATAATAGAAAAACTTGACCTTTTAAGACCAATCTACAGGAAAACTGCATGTTATGGTCATTTTGGAAGGAATGACGATGATTTTACATGGGAAAAAACTGATTCAAAGGAAATATTTACAAAAAATATAAAATAAATGGAATATTCAATAAAAGATATAAATCTTTATAAAGAAGGTGAAAAAAAGGTTTTTTGGGCACTTCAGCATATGCCTGTTTTAAAAAAATTAAGAGAAGAATATTCAAAGAATAAAATTTTTTCTGGGTATAAAATAGGTGCCTGTTTACACATAACTTCTGAAACCGCAAATTTGGTCTTAAATTTTAAAGAAGCAGGTGCAGAAGTTTATCTCTGTGCTTCAAATCCTTTAAGTACACAGGATGAAGTTGCTGCATATCTTGTAAAAAAAGGTATATCTGTTTTTGGAAAGAGGGGAGAAACCACTAAAGAATATAATAAAAATATTGAAGAAGTTGCAAAAAGAATGGTTGATTTTATAATTGATGATGGTGGAGACCTCATAACTTATCTTCATCAAAATGAGAAATACAGGAAAAATATTATTGGAGCAACAGAAGAAACAACAACAGGTGTAATCCGTCTCAAAAATTTATACAGACAGAAACTTCTAAAATTTCCTGTAATTGCAGTTAATAATGCAAAAACAAAATATTTATTTGATAATAGATATGGAACAGGTCAGTCAACAATTGATGGTTTATTGAGAGCAACTAATATTTTAATAGCAGGAAAAAATGTTGTTGTATGTGGTTATGGATGGTGTGGAAAAGGGATTGCTCAAAGATTTAAAGGTATGGGAGGAAAAGTGATAATTGTTGAAGTTGACCCAATTAAAGCACTTGAAGCGGTTATGGATGGATTTTTAGTAATGACAATAAAAGAAGCAAGCAAAATAGGAGATATTTTTATAACTGCAACAGGAAATACATCTGTAATAACAATGAAAGAAATAAATAACATGAAAGATGGAGTTGTTTTAGGGAATTCTGGACATTTTAATGTTGAAATAAGAATGGACGAAATAAATGAAAATACAAAAAGAAAAAGAAAAATAAGAGATGGACTTGAGGAATATACTTTAAAAAATGGAAAAATAATATACGTTCTTGGGGAAGGAAGATTATTGAATCTCGCTTGTGCAGAAGGCCATCCACCAGAAGTAATGGATATGAGTTTTTCAAATCAATTCCTTTCAATAAAATATTTAAAGGATAATCCGAATATAGAAATAAATGTTTATGATGTTCCTGAAGAAATTGATAAAACTGTTGCAATATATAAACTTGAAACAATGAATATAAGAATTGATAATTTAAAAGAAGAACAGAAAAAATATCTATCTATGTGGGATTTAGGCACTAAATGAGAAATTCTCTTGCCATTGGTATCACCGGTATTTTAGGGTCTGGTAAAACAACAGTTGCAAAAATACTTAAAAAAATGGGATTTAAAGTTGTTTCCTGTGATGAAATTGTCCACAAATTATTAAACAAAAAAAATATAATAAAAAAATTTGGAGAAATACTTGGAAATGAAGTTATCAAAAATAATAAAATAGACAAAGAAAAAGTAAGGGAAATAATCTTTAATAATTCAGAAAAAAAGAAAGAAATAGAAAATATACTGCATCCAGAGGTTTTTAAAAAAATAAAAAAAGAAATTATTGACACAAAGAAAAAAGGAGGTATAATATTTATTGAAATCCCCTTACTATTTGAAACAAAAAGCGAAAAACTTTTTGATAAAATCATGGTGGTTAGTGCTTTAAGGAAAGAAATTAAAAAGAGATTGAAAAATAAATACTCTGAAAGAGAGATTGAAAATATATGGAAAAACCAGTTATCCCTCTCCCACAAAAAGAAAAAAGCAGATTATATTGTAAATAATTCAGGTTCAATTATAAAAACAGAAAAAAATGTAAAGAAAATAGTTAATAGATTATTAAAAGAAATTCAAAATTAATTAAAAAGGAGCCAAAATGGATGAAATTAATGTTTCTGCATTAATGAAGATGAGTGTTTCAAAATTACAGAAATTAGCTAAAGAAATGGAAGTAAATGGAATAAGTGGATTAAGAAAAGAAGAACTTATTTATAAAATAATGGAGGCACAAGCAAAAAAAAATGGACTTCTATTTGGTGAAGGTGTTCTTGAAGTTCTTCCGGATGGTTTTGGATTTTTAAGGTCACCACATTATAATTATTTACCGGGCCCAGATGATATATATGTTTCTCCTTCTCAAATTAAAAAATTTGGACTTAAAACAGGAGATACTGTTTCAGGACAGATAAGACCTCCAAAAGAAAATGAAAAATATTTTGCTCTTTTAAAAGTGGAAATGGTAAATGGAGAACCACCTGAAAATATTGCCACAAGAGTCCCATTTGAAGAATTAACACCTATACATCCTAATGAAAGATTTATACTTGAAACAACACCAGATGAAATAACAACAAGAGTAATTGATTTGATTGCACCAATAGGTAAGGGACAAAGAGGTTTAATTGTTTCTCCACCAAGAGCAGGTAAAACTGTTATTTTACAGAAAATAGCAAATGCAATTGCAACAAATAATCCTGAAGTTTATCTTATAGTTTTACTTGTTGCTGAAAGACCTGAAGAAGTCACAGAAATGAGAAGAATGGTTAAAGGAGAAGTTATAAGTGCAACATTTGACGAATCTCCCGAAAGGCATACTCAAGTTGCTGAAATTGCACTTGAAAAAGCAAAACGTCTTGTTGAACACAAAAAAGATGTTGTTATATTACTTGATAGTATTACACGACTTGCAAGAGCATATAATGTTCTTGTCCCTCATAGTGGAAAAATAATGACAGGAGGGCTTGAATCAACTGCACTTGACAAACCAAAAAGATTTTTTGGAGCAGCAAGAAATATAGAAGAAGGAGGAAGTTTAACAATAATAGGGACTGCTTTAATTGATACTGGAAGTAAAATGGATGAGGTAATATTTGAAGAATTTAAGGGGACAGGTAATATGGAAATAAATCTTGATAGAAAACTTGCTGATAGAAGAATTTTCCCTGCAATAGACATAAACAGATCTGGAACAAGAAGAGAGGAACTTCTAATCAATCCAGAAGAACTTCAGTTGATATGGTTATTAAGAAAAATACTTGCTCCTTTAAATCCTATTGAAGCAATGGAATTACTCATAAACAAAATAAAAACTACAAAATCAAATATTGAATTGTTATTAAGTTTAAAAGCACAGGCAAAAGAATATTCAAATCTCTAAAATCAAACTATCATACAGAAAAACTTCCATCTAAAAGAAAAATGCAATTCGGGGCGTCCGGATTTGAACCGGAGACCTTCCGCTCCCGAAGCGGACACTCTTAACCTGGCTGAGCTACGCCCCGTTTTATCTCAAGATAGAATAAATACTTTTAATATTGCGGCCAGCCCGACTTGAACGGGCAACTTTCGGGTCCGCAACCCGATGTTCTATCCAGTTGAACTATGGCCGCTTATTAAAATTATACCTTTCTTTTAAAAAAGTCATTACCGTAAATGTCAATACCAACTATTGCCGGAAAATCTTCTATATAAAGTTGGTAAATTGCCTCAGGACCAAGTTCTTCAAAACATAAAACCTTAATTTCCTTAACAAACTGACTTAAGTATGCACCACATCCACCATATGTAATAAAATAAACAACTTTATATTCCTTAAATAGATTAACTATTTCATCACTTCTTTCTCCTTTACCCATAGTTGCTTTTAAACCAAATTTTAAAAGAGGTATTGTTAATCTGTCCATCCTTTTACTTGTTGTCGGACCTATTGAACCAACTATTTTACCTTCTGGTGTAGGAGATGGACCTGCATAATAAATCAAGGCACCTTTTAAATCAACTGGCAATTTTTTTTCTTTTTTAATAATCTCAACAAGTTTTTTATGTGCATGATCTCTTGCAGTCAAAATTTTTCCACTTATCAATACTTCATCACCAACTTTCAATTTTTCAATATTTTCTTCATTCTTTAAAGGGAAAATTATTTTTTTCATATTTCAAAACTTCCTATTCTATGAGCCCAGCAACAGATATTAACACTAACAGGTAAACCTGCTATATGAGTTGGAAATGTCTCAATCTTTAAATCAAGAACAGTAATATCACCTCCAAATCCACCGGGTCCAATTTTTAAATCATTTATTCTTTTTATTATCTTATCTTCCCATTCTCTATACTCTGTATTTTCTCCTATTTTTGTAAGAGCATATTTTGATAAAATTGCAGATTTTTCAAAAGAACCACCAATACCAACTCCAACAAATATAGGTGGGCATGGCAAACTTCCAGCATTTTTAACTGTTTCAATTATAAATTCCTCTATACCCTCTTTTCCTTCTGATGGATTTAACATCTTTGTCCTGCTTACATTCTCTGAACCAAAACCTTTTGAAATTATTGTAATTTTAAATTTATCTCCCTCTGATAAAAGATAATGAATAACCCCGGGCGTATTTGTTTTAGTATTTACTCTCTCTATCGGACTTACAACCGAACTTCTCAAATATCCCTTTTTACTCCCATTTTCTATTCCTTTATTAATTATTTCGTCAAGATTTCTATAATTGCCAGGTTCAATTCTGACATTAATACCAATTTCCACAAAAACAATTGTTAGTCCTGTATCCTGACATATTGGAATTTTATTTTCTTTAGCAACTTTAATATTTTCAAGAATAATTTTAAGATAGTTTTTTGAATATTTTTCTTTTTCTTTGAAATATGCCTCCTTAATCTTATTTACTACTTCTTCAGGCAATTGATAATTAATTTCTACTATTTTTTCTGCAATCTTTTCAATAATCTTTTCTGAATATATACTTTTCATTTTCCCACCATATAAAATCAAAACTTGTGTGATAATAAATGGTCAAATTACATAAAAAATTAATCTTTTCACAATCACTCTTTTTAATTTTTAGGACCTCTATATCTTTTAAGTTGACTTTTTTTATAAACTTCATAATTGAATTTATTTTACACGATATTTTAACACAATCAAATTCTTTTTGACCGCATTTTTTACAAAGAACCCCTCCAATTCTGGGACTGAAAAATAATATTTTCTTATTCTTATCGCACTTACTACATTTATCTGTTTTAATACCATAACCGAGAATTTCAATGAATTTAATTTTAAATCCTAAAAAAATCAACCATGGTTTCCTTGTATATTTTAAAACTTCTTTTGTTATAAAAATTAAAGAAAAAATATTCTCATCAATCTGATTTTCTGGAACAAAAAGGTCTATAAGTTTTAGAATCCATAAAAACACCCGTAATTCACTTTTTTTTTCAATATTTAAAAAATCAATTAAAGATGGCGAACTAAAAAGATTTAAACCAGTTTTTCTTTTATAAACAAAAATATTAATATAGGAACCTTCTGAAAATGTTAAGGGTGAGATTTTACTTTTTGGGCTCCTTACCCCTTTTAAAACACCTTTAATTTTTCCAAGTTCTTTTGTAAATAAAGTTAAAATTACGCTTGTTTCTCTGAAATCAATTCTTTTTAAAACAAAAGCATCAGTTTTTATCGGAGGCATTTGAAGGAGTAAAAATTCCCATTGACACAACAAGTTTTATGGCATCTTCAACAGGTATATTTAAAATTTCTATTTTATCCTTTGATAATATTAAAACAATTCCAGTGCTTATATTCGGAACTGTTGGAATGAATACACAAAAATCTTCACCAAATTCTCCTGTAATAAAACCAATGGTATAACCATCCTGAAATTTGATTTTAACAACTCCTTTAAATATATTTTCCTTCCTTTCTGTCATTTTCAAGACAATACTCTTTACGAATTTAAATACTCTGTTTAAAAGTGGAATATTTTCAAATAAATCTTCAATAAAATTTAAAATTTTCTTTCCAAAAAAATTATTAGCAAGAAAACCAATAAAAAGAATGAGAAGAATCAAAGATAAAAAACCAATTCCAGGAGTATATATATTTGGAAAAAATTTTTTAAAAAAATTTCCAAGTATACTTTCAAGAAAAACAAAAATTTTAAAAAGAACCCATATTGAAATTGATATTGGAACTATAAAAATTATCCCTGAAATAAAATGCTTCTTTAATGTTTTCATATTATTTCTTCCAAAAAATCTGAAAAAGGAAAAATGTTACAATTATACCTATTACTCCTCCAACAATCACTTCTTCAATTCTGTGTATTTTTTTCGCTATTCTACTCTGAGCAACCCATACGGAAAGCAATAAAACAAGAAAGGATATCACAGGATAATCTTTAAAAGTTAAAATTGATATTGCTGTCCATATACTGAAAGCAATTCCTGTATGAATGCTTGGCATACCTCCAGCAAGGGTAATCTTTTTTTCTTTTATAAATTTTAAAATTAATGTAAGAAAAGAAACAATAACCAAAATGAAAAATGTAAAATACGATGGAGAATTTGCAATATTTACAAATATATTTCTGAATTCAGGGGGAAAATATTTTATAAAAATTAAATACCCTGATATAAAAGCAAATATTGAGGACACAAGAACTGAAGCAGCACCTATATCTTTAACTATTTTAACAAACTCATTTTCTTTTTCATATATATGTTCAGAGATTATTTCAAGTCCTGTATTAATTATTTCACAAATCATAACAAGTGATATAAAAACAAGAATTATTAAAACTTCTGTAAAAGGGATATGATAAAAAAGAGAAAAAAGTATTACAAGAAATCCAATAACTGTATGAATTTTAAAATTTCTTTCCCTTTTTAAAACATAAAAAAGACCATTAAAAGCACAATTAAAACTTTCAAGTAATGTATAATTTTTCTTTTTTCTCATTTTTTACAATTTTGCAAAAAATCTCATCCTGTTTTTTAAACATTTTCTCTCTGTCTTTTTCTGAATAGTCCTCATAACCGTTTAAATGCAAAATACCATGAATTAAAACATAAAGAATCTCTTCATTTAATGTGTTTGAATAATTTTTTGCATTCTTTTTACATTCTTCAACAGAAATAATTATTTCTCCTGAACCATCTGGATATTTAAATGATAAAACATCAGTGGAAGTATTTTTGTTAAGAAAAATTTTATTAAGTTTTTTTATTGTTTTATTATCCACTAAATAAACAAAAATTTTTTTTAGAGATGTTTCTACGATTTTTTCCAAAATCCCAATTTTCTCTTTCAAAAATTCTTCATCTACTCTAATCTTTTTCTGTCTTTGATAAAGTTCTATCTCTACTCTTTTTTTCATAATATTTTTCATATGCATTTATTATTTTCTTTACAAGTTTATGCCTAACAACATCTCTATTAGTGAAATATATAAATTTTACACCTCTTATTTTTGAAAGAACTTTCTGTATTTCAACAAGACCAGATGTTTCAGAAGATAAAGGATGGTCTATCTGTGTAATATCTCCTGTTATAACTATTTTTGAATCAATTCCAAGTCGTGTTAAAAACATTTTCATCTGACCAAAAGAGGTATTTTGTGCCTCATCAAGGATTATAAAAGCATTACTTAATGTTCTACCCCTCATATATGCAAGTGGAACAACTTCTATTATTTTCCTTTCCTGCCATCTCCTTAACTCTTCATATTTTAATAAATCAAATAATGAGTCATAAATTGGTTGTAAATATGGTTTTATTTTTTCTTCAAGGTCCCCAGGCAAGAATCCAAGTCTTTCTCCTGCTTCAAGGGCTGGCCTTGTTAAAATCAATCTCTGAAATTTTCCCTTTTTTATTGCTTCAATTCCACAGGCAACTGCAAGATATGTTTTACCTGTTCCAGCAGGACCAATCCCAACGACAAGGTCATACTTCCTAATTGCATTGACATATTCTCTTTGCTTTGGTGTTTTTGGAATTACAATTTCCTTTTTTGAATTTATTAAAATACCTTCTTTTTCCTTTGATTCTTTTATAGATTTTTCGTCTTTTTTTTCTTCCTTTTCTTCTTTCTGAAGTAACATTAAAATATCCTCTTTTGTTATTGATTTCTTTTTTCCCTTATATTTTAAAATTTCATATAAAAGAGTGAGTGCTTTTTCAACTTTTTCACTTTCACCTTTTAATGTCAATAGATTACCTCTTGCAAAAATTTCAATACCAAAAAGATTTTCAATAAACTCAAGATTTTCATCTTTAATACCATATAATATCAGGGCTTCCTCATTTGAAATTTCTATCTGTCTTTTAATAATCATTTTATGGAATGAATATTTTAGTTCCAGGCCTTAAAAGATTTGGATTTTTAATAATATTTTTATTCGCTTTATAAATAACTTCCCATTTTGAAGGGTCGTTATAAAATTTGTAAGCAATTTTTTTAAGTGTGTCTCCTTTTTTCACTACATAATACTTTGCCCCCTTAGGTTCTTCTAAAATTATTGGTTCTTCCTCTTTTTTTATTTCAATTGTAGACCTTAATCTATTTATTTCTGCTATTGTTTGATTTGCAACTGCTATTGACCTTTCGCTTGATTCTTTCGCAACCCTTATTGCCTCCTCTGTTCTTTTATCTGCATAATTCATTGCTTCAGCAGATTTTTCATTTGCTGTTTTTATTGCTTCATTTGCCTTATCTATTGCTTTCTTAACTTCATTTTCTACAAATTTCTTGTTTTCATTAACTGCTTCTATTGCCTCATTTATCTTTTTAACTGCTTCCTCTGAATTTGCATTTGCCTGTTTACTTGTATTCAATGACTCAATTGCTAATTTTTCTGCATTTTTACTTATTTCAAGTGATGTTTCTGCTATTGAAATCGCCTGATTTAACTTCATATTAATAATTTCTTCAAAAGATTTTTGAGGTTCTTTTTTTACCTGTAAAGTTGAACATCCTGATAAAAGTAAAATTAAAATAAAAAATATCTTTCCATTTTTCATATCTCCTCCATTTTTAAAAAATATAACATCATTTCTCAAAAATGTCAATCTTTATCCTGTTTTCCCTCAATAGTTTTTCTTCAACTATATTAGGTGCATCTGTTAAAAGACATATTCCTTTTTGTGTTTTTGGGAAAGCAATTGTTTCCCTTATACTTTCTTCACCAAGCAAAAGCATCAATAACCTATCAACCCCTATAGCAATCCCTCCATGTGGAGGGGCTCCAAATTCAAGTGCTTCAAGTAAAAATCCAAATCTTTCTTTATAAATATCTTCTTCCAACCCAATAATTTTGAAAATTTTTTCCTGTAATTCTCTTTTATGTATTCTTATACTCCCACCTCCTACTTCTATACCATTTAAAACAATATCATATGCTCTTGACTTCACTCTTAATGGTTCTTTTTCTAAAAATTCAATATCTTCAATCCTTGGAGATGTAAAAGGATGATGAACTGACTGAATTCTTTTTTCTTCCTCATTATATTCAAATAAAGGGAAATTATAAACCCATACAAATGAGAGTTCTTTTTTATTTTCAATTATTTTTTCTTTCATATTATCCATTAAACTTTTCAATGTTTGATTTACCCAATTTTTATCACCACCAATAAAAAATAAAATTTCATTAGATTTATGGGAGGAGAATTCCCTTATTTTTTTTATTATTTCTTCTGTAAGATATTTTTTAAATGGACTCTGAATCTCATTATTTTTAAATCTTATCCATCCAATTCCATTTCCACCTGAATTTTTAACAAACTCATTATAATTTTCAATATCTTTTAAACTTGTTTTCCCACCATCATTTATAAAAAAACCTTTAATAAAACCACCTTTTTCAGTTATTTCCCTTAATATCTTTATTTCACTATTTCTAAAAATATCTGTTAAATCAAAAAATTCTACTTTTATTCTCGTATCAGGAGCATCTGTCCCATATTTTTCAATTGCATAATCATATTCAATCCTTTTAAAAGGAATTTTAATTTCTATACCAAATGTTTTTTCTATTGAATATTTTAAGAGTTTTTCCACCAGTTCAATTATATCGTTTTCCTCAATAAAAGACATTTCTATATCTATTTGAGTAAATTCTGGCTGTCTATCGGCTCTTAAATCCTCATCCCTAAAGCATTTTGCAATTTGAAAATATCTATCAAAACCACCTATCATTAAAATCTGTTTAAATAACTGTGGTGATTGGGGTAGTGCATAAAATTTTCCGGGATTTAATCTTGAAGGAACTATAAAATCCCTTGCTCCTTCAGGAGTACTTTTAGTTAAAATTGGTGTTTCAATCTCTACAAAATTTTGATTTTTTAAAAATTCTCTTATATGAAATATAAATTCTGACCTTTTAATTAAATTTCTCTGTAAATTCTCCCTTCTTAAATCAATATATCTATATTTCAATCTCAAACTTTCATTAATTTCGCTTTTATCTATTTCAAATGGCAAATTTTTGCATTCATTTAATATTTTAAAAGATACAAGTTTAACTTCAATTTCTCCTGTGCTTATTTTCTTATTTACTGTTTCTTTAGGCCTCTCAACAACAATTCCTTCTACTAAAATGACATATTCATTCTTTATTCCTTTTATTTCTTCCCATAAAATCTCTCCTACTTCTTCAAGAGAACAAACAATCTGAGTAATACCATACCTGTCTCTTAAATCAATAAATTTTAGATTTCCATGGTCCCTTATTGAATGAACCCAACCACACAAAATTACTTTTTCACCAACATTTTTTATATTTAACTCTCCACAAGTATGTGTTCTTAACATTTTAATTTCTCCTTTATCTTTTCTATTATTTCCTCTTCTTTTATTTCCTCCTGAATTCCTCTTTCCATATCTTTTAAAATAATAACTCCTTTATCTATTTCATTTTCTCCTAAAATTATACACCATTTCCTTCTGTTTTTTGAAGCAATTCTAAGATAATCGCTTAATTTTCTATCCTCATAATCTGTTTCAAAATTTATTTTCTCATTTATAAATTTTTTTATAATCTCTATCCCTTTTATTTTTGCTTTTTCTCCAAGCAAAATCAAATATATTACATTTTCATTTTTCCCATCATCCTTAACCAAAGGAATTATTCTATCAAGTCCAACAGCAAATCCCACGGCAGGAATATCAGGGCCTCCCATATCATTAACAAGATTATCATATCTTCCACCACCTGCGATTGCAATATCTTCTTTTTCACTAATTACTTCAAAGACTGTTTTTGTATAATAATCAAGACCTCTTACAAGAGAACCAGTAATTCTGTAGTTTATATTATTTCTATTTAAAAAATCAACAAGAACTTTAAAATGAAATCTGCACTCTTCACAAAGATAATCAATTATGAGAGGAAGATTTTTTAAAGATAATCTACAATTTTCATTTTTACAATCAAAAACTCTTAAAGGATTTTTTTCTATTCTTATTTTACAATCACTGCATAAAGAATCTGAAATTTTCATAAGTTGATTTTTTAATTCAGAAATATATGAAACTTTACAATTTTTACAACCGAGTGAGTTAATTAAAAAAGTGGTGCCAGAAATTTCAAGTTTTTTAAGTGTCTCATTCAATAATAAAATAACTTCTCCGTCAAAATATGGATTTTTCCCACCAAAAACTTCAACACCGAACTGATAAAACTCTCTGTATCTCCCTTTTTGTGGTCTATCATATCTAAACATTGGTCCATAATAATAAAACCTTGAAATCTTTTCCCTATTATAAATCTGATTTTCTATATATGCTCTGACAACTGATGCAGTTCCTTCTGGTCTTAAGGCAATTTCCCTCCCTTTTTTGTCTTTAAATTCATACATCTCTTTCATTACTATATCTGTTGAAGAACCAATCCCCCTTACAAACAAATTTTTATGCTCAAGTATAGGAACCCTTATTTCTCTATAACCAAATAATTCACACATTTCAATAAAAATTTTTTCAATTTTCTGCCACTTCCAAACCTCTTCAGGTAAAATATCTCTCATTCCTCTTAATTTAATAAAAATTTCCATCTTGAATTCCTTTTTATTCTTTATAAATTTACCATTAAATTAAAAAATTGACAAAGATATTTTTTCTTTGTATAATTATTAAAACCTAAAAGGAGGAGAAAGAAATGCTTGAAAGTGAAGTTAAAAAAGAAATAATTGCAAAATTTAGTAGACATCAAAAAGATACTGGTTCGCCAGAGGTTCAGATTGCTTTACTTACAAAAAGAATAGAAGCATTAACAGAACATTTTAAAAAACATAAAAAAGATTTTAATTCAAGAAGAGGTTTTTTAAAATTAATAGGAAGAAGAAAAAAACTTTTAAGGTATTTACAGGAAACTGCCCCTGAAAAATATCAAAAAGTAATAAATGAGTTAAATCTCAGAAAATGAAAAAAGTTGTAATCAATTCCGGAGAAAAAAACATAGAAATTGAAATAAATTCTGTTGCCAAACAGAGTAATGGTTCTTCTCTTGTTAGATGTGGTGATACAATTGTTCTTGTTACTGCTGTTTGTAGTGAAGAAGAAAAAGAAGAAATTGATTTCTTTCCATTAACTTGTGATTATAGAGAACAAACTTCTGCTGCTGGAAAAATTCCAGGAGGTTTTTTTAAAAGAGAAGGGAAACCATCAGAAAGAGAAGTCCTTGTAAGTAGATTAATAGATAGGTCAATAAGACCAATTTTCCCAAATTTTTTTAAAAAAGAGGTTCAAATAATTTCTCTTGTTCTCTCGGCTGACCAAGAAAATGAACCTGATATACTTTCTGTAATTGGTGCTTCTACTGCTTTGCTCTCTTCTCCCATTCCTTTTTCTATTCCAGTTGGATGTGTAAGAATAGTTAAGAAAAATGATAAATTTTTGATTAATCCGCCTCTTTCTGAATTTAATGAAAACGATATGAATCTGATAATTTCTGCTACTGAAAATTCAATTTTAATGCTTGAAGGGATGGCAAAGGAAATCTCTGAAAATGATTTTCTTAATGCAATTGAAATTGGATGGAATGAAATTAAAAAAATGATAAACATTTTAAAAGATATTACAAATCCTGATAAAGAAAAGATTGAACCGGTGATGAAAGAAGAATATTGTAAACTTGTATCTGTTTATATGGAAGAAAACTTAAAAGATGTTTGGAAATATCCTGAAAAAAAGAAAAGAAAGGAATTTTACAAAAATTTAAAAGAAAAATTTTTATCCCAGTTTGAGGAAGAAAAGAAGAAAGAAATTGAAAGTGTTTATGAATATGTTTTTGAAAATAAAATAAGAAATTTAATTTTGAATTCACAAAAAAGACTTGATGGAAGGGATTATAAGGAAATAAGGCCAGTTGAATGTAAAATTGGTTTACTTCCAAGAACACATGGTTCTGCCTTATTCACAAGAGGACAAACACAATGCCTTGCCTCTGTAACACTTGGAACTACAATGGACCAACAAATTATAGATGGACTTTATGAAGAAACAACAAAAAGATTTATGGTTCATTATAATTTTCCACCTTTTTCTGTTGGAGAAGTATCACCTTTAAAAGCACCCACAAGAAGAGAAATAGGTCATGGAAATCTTGCTGAAAGGTCATTATTACCACTTATACCCCCTGAAAATCAATTTCCTTACACAATAAGAATTGTAGCAAATATACTTGAATCAAATGGTTCTTCTTCAATGGCAACTGTTTGTGCTGGAAGTTTATCTTTAATGGATGCAGGTGTCCCAATTCAAAAGCATGTTGGTGGGGTTTCTGTTGGATTAATTAAGGAGGGTGAAAAATATGTTCTTCTGACAGATATAGCTGGGGAAGAAGACCATTATGGAGATATGGATTTAAAAATTGCTGGAACAAAAAATGGGATTACTGGTTTTCAAATGGATGTTAAAATAACAGACCTTACATTTGAAATATTAAGTAAGGCAGTCCACCAATCAAAGGAAGCAAGAGAAATAATACTTGATAAAATGTATCAGACAATTTCATCGCCAAAACCTGATATTTCACCTTATGCTCCAAAAATTTTAACAATAAATATAAATCCTGATAAAGTTGGTCTTGTTATAGGAACTGGTGGAAAAACAATAAAGAAAATTATAGATGAGACAGGTGTGAAAATTGATATCCTTGAAGAAGGAGAAATAAGAATATATTCAGATAATATTGAGGCATGTAAAAAGGCAGCGGAGGAAATAAAGAAAATTGCTGAAGAACCAGAAGTTGGACAGATTTATGAAGGAGTTGTGACGAAAATTTTTCCTTTTGGTGCTGTTGTTAGATTTTTACCATCTCAGGAAGGTCTTGTTCATATTTCTGAACTTGCTCCTTTCAGAGTAAAAAGAGTTGAAGACATAGTAAAGGTAGGCTCTCCTATAAAAGTTAAAGTTATTGGTATAGATAACCAGGGGAAAGTTCTTTTAAGCAGAAAACAGGCAATAGAAAATGAAGAAAAAGGAGAAGAAAATGGAAAAAGCAATAAAAATAACAAAGGAAATAAGTTCATTCAATAGAAGCCCTGTAATAGGGGTATTTGCACCATGTGACCCAAGAATAGATGAGCAATCAAGACAGAGAGTTAGAAATATAATTGAAATGACAGCAAATATAATAGCAGAAAATGTTAAATTACCTGATGGTTCATACTGTAAAGTTGTTTACAGTGATGTATTAATTGATGGAGAGAAACAGGCAGATATAGTTGCAAGACAGTTTGAAGAGGAAAAAGTAAATATTCTTGTTGGTGTTCCAGATACATGGGCATTCCCTCAATTAACTTTAATTTCATTTCTACAGCAGTTTCCCTCTGATACACCAATAAATTTAACAAGTGGAAATAGTGGACCAAAACCAGGGGTTGTTTATACCCATGCATGCAGTGGAGCAATCTCTCAATACGGTAAATTAATTCATATAATTGTAGGAAACTGGCCTGATACAGGTTTAAATCCTGTTATGAGCGAAAATACTGCAAAACAATTAATTGACTGGTGTTATTCCGCGATAACTTATGTGGGATTGAAAGGAAGGAGGGTTGTGGTTTTTGGTCATGATTCAATGGGAATGGAAACAGCACTTGCACATATAATCCCAACAAGGAAAATTTTTGGTATAGAAATTACACGACTTGATATGAAACTTGTTGCAGATATGTTGAATAAAGAAGCATATGATAAAAATGAATTGAAGGAATTGAGAGCATTTCTTGAAAAATATTCTGGTGGAATTGAGATAAGGAATGATGAAGATAGTGAAAGGTTTAACAAAGAACTCGCAATGTATTTAATAGTAAGGGATATAATAAAGGAATTAAATGGAGTTGGTGGTGGATTTATGAGTCAACTTGAATGGGGTTCTGATAAAAGAGGAATACCTTTACCTGTTGCTGATATTATGGAATCTCTATTTAATTCTACATTTGACCATAATGGAAAAAAACCACCTTTACCTTTTGCAACAGAAGCAGATGTTCAGGGACTTTTAACAATGTTATTTTTTACATATCTATCAGGAGGTGCTCCACCATTATTTATGGATTTCAGAAAAGTATGGGAAGCATGGGAAATAAAAGAACTTGCTGAAAAAATTGGAGTGAAAATAAAAGGTGATGAGGTATGGGCAATTAAAGGATTTGTTGATGGAGATAATTCAGGAAGTGCATCTTTTGACTGGGCTGGTTATCCAGGGGAGGATATAGAGAAAGTTATGAAAAGAATAAAATTCCCTCTTGCTGATGAATTTTATTTCCCTGGTCTTGGCAATTCAGTTACATTTGTATCACCTGGTGGAATAAAAGGAATTGCAGGTCGTCTTGCATATAGTTGGCTAAATAATATATTTTCACTTGTCTGGGATGAAGCGGAAACTGTTGAATTACCTGAAAAACTTGCAGAGGCAGTATGCAAAACATCAACATATACCTGGCCACATACATTTGTTGTTCCAAAATATGCATCAATGCTTGAATATAAACAATATGCTCCAGCAAATCATTTTCATATGGTCTGGGATTTACCTGTTGCACGACTTGAATACTGGATGGATATGGCAAATGTTTTATCAGTTACTCCATGGCAGAATAGACCTGAATTTATTGAGGGAGTAGATAGACCTTTGCCTTTGCTCTATCTTATAAATGGTGGAGAAAAAGAAACAAAACTTAAAATTGCATCAAAGTTTTAAATTGTTTTTCCAAAACATATTACTTCATATTCGTATAAATCAGGTAATGTAAGAGTTGTAAAATTTCTGTGCTTTTCGGTCTTAATTTTTTTGTTTGAAAAAATTGCTTTTGCAGATTTAAATTTGAAAAAGACATCAATTCTTAAATTCTCAATTTTTTTAATATATGTTATTGGTCTTTTTAGCCCTGTTGTTAAATTTATAAGATGGAGATAAATTTCATTATCTTTTTCCCTTAAAATCGCTTCAACCCATTCTTCTTCAATTCCAATTAATTTTTTTGAAAATTTCTCACATATATTTTTGATTAGTAATCTGTATTCAGGAAATCTGTATTTATAATATGTGCCTCCAAAATTTCCTGCTATATATATTGAATTGCCTTTTCCATATTTATTTAAAATAAGAAATGGTAAATTTGAAACTTCTGGAATTCCATCATAACATCCTTTCAATTTTTCATAAAAATATATAAAAGAACTTCCTTCCTTGATTTTTGTTTCAATTCCATATTCAGTTGATGGTAAAAATTTCTTTGTAATTCCTTTCAATAAATTTTTTTGCTTTACAGGATATATATAATCCCACATATCAAGAACAAATATTCTTCCATTAAAATTAATCCCAAATACATCTGAAAGTTGAAATTCATCTAATTTTTTACCTTCTCCATCATATAAAGATGTCTCAAAAGAACTTATTAAATTTCCTCCATTTTTAACAAAATTTTTTATATTTTCAATCTTTTCTTCTGGTAAACATGAAACATTTGGAAGTATTAAAATCTCATATTTTGATAAATCATTTAAATTCTCTTCATCAATAACATCAAATTGTATTTTATTCCTTACAAGAATTTCATAAAAACCACAAAATTCTTCATATATATCTCCAATTTTCTGTGCCTTTATTTCTTTTGTAAAATCAGTTAATGGAACAGTTGAACCCCTATAAAAATTTGAAGAAATTGATGGATATAAAAGTGCGACATTTGATAATGATTCTGTTTTTACAAAAATATCCTCCCTCTTTTTAATTTTTTCATTAATTTCTCTTATTCCACCAATTACACTTTTTTCTTTTATATCTTCTGGAAATATAGCCATCCAGACATTTGCACCATTTGAAATTGTCTCATACATCAATATTTTAACTTCTTTATCCGGAAGAAGATATAAACTCCATGGTTTATGACCTGCACAATCAAAGACGACAACCGGTTTTCCATTGCTCTGAGAATTTAATAATTTTCCAGTAATACCAGGTTTATAAATTGTTGTTAAATTTAAATCACCATAAATAAATCCACCCTCAGCACCAAGAATATCTGTATATTTTATTATTTCCCTATTATTCCTTCCTGTTGGCCAGTATGGCCAGTTTGCATTTCCATTCATATAAAATAAAATTTCTGGACTTTTACTTTTTATTATCTCATCTGTTTCTTTTAAAAATCTTCCAAGTGATTCAACCTGAAAGTCAATAAGTTTTTTCCATAAAGGGTTTTCAAAATCACTCTTTTTAGGTAATTCTTCTCCTATCTTTTCTTTAAATAATTTTTTACAACTTTCACAATAACATGTATTTGAAAAGAATATAGGTCCATCATAAAAAATTCCGTCTATCTCATATTTACATAAGTCCTCAACAATCTCAAAAACCCAGTTTCTGTATCCACTATTTATACATAATGAACTACCTGTAGAATAAACATTATCAATTAAACTTCCATCCTCTCTTATTTGACCCCAGTTTGTCCTTTTTGCAAATTCTTTTTTATACCAGTGAACATTAAAATAAACAATTACCCTTATATTATTTTTATGTGCAATCTTAATAAATTTCTTTAAAATATCTTGGTTTTTCTTTTTTGAATGCCTTGTCTCAAAATAGAATCCATAATCATCAAGTCCACTATCATCCTCTACTCTTTTCAATTCCATACAGTGAAAATGACAGACATTTCCACCAAGTTTTTTAATTATTTCAACCTGTTTTTCCAGAGGAATTTCACAAATATTAAATGGAGAACATACTTCTATAATTCTTAAAGGTATTTTTTCCCACCAAGCCATTTTTCCTCCTTTTTCCAGATTTCACTCATATTTTATTTCCTTAATTATTCTTTCAATATTTTTATAACAAATTTTTTCTTTATCATTATCGGAAATATCAGAATGAAGAATCTGTAAAATTGATGCCTCAATATATCTTTCAGGATAACCAGAACCAAAAACAATTCTTTCTGAACCATATTTTTTAACTGTCTCTTCAATTACACCTTCATTAAGTGATAGCAAACTTGATTCAAGATAAACATTCTCAAATTTTTCAAGTAATGGCCATGTATATCTATTTGTATTCCATATTCCTACATTGCATAAGATACATATCAATTTTGGAAAATCCCTTAAAATTAAATAGAGGTCTTTATAATCAACAGAAAATCCACTTAAAATATCAAAAAAAACTGGAAATCTTTTATCTTCAAGATAAGAGAGAAAATCGCCAAAAGTTATTTTGTCAATTATATAGTTATGCCTTTTAGGAAAAAAATTAAAACCAACTATCTTTTTCTCTTTAAGGTTTTTAAAAATATTTTCTCTTATCTCCTCTGTCTGAAACGGTAAAACTGTTAATATTCCATAAAGTTTTGGTTTATCCGATATTTCATTTATTAAAACTTCATTCCCAAAATCAGGATGGACATCTCTCTGTGATATATGATAAACAATTGCTTTTTCTACATTCAATTCTTCCATTTTTTTTATAAGTTGGTCTGTTGTAACCGAAACTCCGTTTTTATCGTTCATCAATTTACCTATCCAGATATTTGTGTCAATAAATTTAATTTCCATTTTTATTTTCAGGATGCCATATCCTTTTTTCAATTACTGGTCTCCAGTCAAACCATACATGTTTTGCTGAATCAATTGGTCTATATCCACCCACCAAAAATGCAAATTTTTTGCAAAATTTTCATCAAATCTAATAGGCAACATAACTCCACAATCTTCTCCTATATCATTTCTACTTAATTGAATCCTCATAATTGTTCCCATAATCTCACTTGCCCTGAATTGAAGTCCAATGAATATAGGCATAGAAAATTCTCCCGCGTAAGGTCTAAATGCAGTTCCACTATCATGGAAACCCACCATATGAAGAGAAATTATTGCTTTTGTATTTTTTGTTATTTCCCTTTCTATATCATCAGGGTCAATTTTGCATGTTTTGTCAACCTCAAATATAACAGGAATCGCTCCAAGTCTGTGCATATTTCTCCTTTCTTTATAAATATTTTATTCCATATTTGTTATGATGAGTAATTTCTGATATTTTCTTTTTTTCCTTCTTCTGCGGAATTTGATATGCCTTTCCAATAGGTAAAATTATAATAAATCTTTTATTATCTGGTATTCCAAGAATTTTTTTCGCCCATTCTTTTGGAATATTAACTTTTTGATAACTTCTTACACTCCTTCTTTTCCTGACAACTTCAAAAAACTCCATTTTTTCTCCTTTTTATTTTCTATACAATTTAAAATTTTACAATTTTAAAATTTTATTTCAACTCTGCTTTCACCATAAGGTAGTTTAATAAAAATGGATTTATTTCTACTAATTTTAAATGGAAAATTTAAATCAACAATTTTTTTATTACCTGTATAAAATTTCACAACCAGCCCCTCTCTGTTTTCACAGAAAATATCAAAAGATATAAAATCTTCTCTTCTTTTTAGATTTGATATTTTACTTTTACTTCTTCCTATCCAGAATTTTGTAACCTTATCGGGTGTGGTATGCAATATTTTTAAATTTTTTCTTTTTGTTATTTCAATTATTTTTTCTATCGCCTTTCTGCATGAAGGGAAATTTGTTATATAGATAGGATGGTAGAAAAAATTTGAAATTGAATTATATTTAACAGCAATAGAAATTGCTTTTTCTATCTTTTTAAAATCGGGCTTTTCTCCAATATATCCACATTCATAAAAAGTTATTGGTAAATCAATGAATTCAATTTTTTTATTTCCGTATTTATAATCTGTCCAGTAAAAAAATGGCAAAGATGTTCCGAATGCAAATCCAATTTTATTTATAGGATTTATCGGAGGAAAAGAAGAATGAATTTTCCCATTAAATCCTTTAATTCCAAATTTTCCCATCCATAAAGCAGGTTCATACCATCCAGTCCATCTTAACCAGTGAGTATTTACACAAACAGGAACTTTTTTAAATTTATTAATAAAAATCTCTGTCTGTTTATTTACATCTTCTTCAGAGAAACCACAAGGATGATTAAAATTATCCATAAAATTATAATGTAAAGAAATTTCAATATTATTTTTCTCAAGTTTTTCAAATTCTTCATTTGAAATTGCAAATTCAAAATTTTTATCAGGCATAATGTTTATATGGTAAGGTAGACCCAAATTTCTCATAAATTCTGCTGATGGAAAATGAACTCCTTTTGTTGACTCATCATCTCCACTATAAAAAAATACAGCATCCGGAATAATATCTTTTTCATTTAAGGGTGGCAAATGATAAATGAAAGGAATAGGATAAATGTAATTGATAATATTTTCAAGAAAAATTAAAAATACATCAGTAATTGGTATTTTATTTGATTTTAAGACAATACCATCTCCATTTCTCAAATACCCATCTTTATCATAGTCATTATCAACAGGTCTTCCTTGATTTATAAGCCAGATTGTTTTTGAAATATCAGATCCAAAATAAATGGCATATCCTTTATGGTATTTCCTTAAAGTTATAACCGGATAATTTTTGAAATAAGCAATTGTTTGGGAATTAACAGGTATAACACATCTTAAATTGGAAAAAACCGGAAATTTTTTAAAAAAATCTTTGGTAAAAATATTTTGGGTAAAATTTAAATACCCGTTTATCTCAAAAGGACTTTTTTCAATTATGTACTTTTCAAATTTATTCCCAAAAACATTATCTATATTCCAGCAATTAAATCCAAAAATGACTCCACCATTTTTAACCCATTTTTTTATTATTTCTCTAATTTTTTCATAATTATCTGGTCCAAGAAATAAAAACTTAAATTCCTCTATATTTTTTTCCAGATTTTCAATATCAATTGCTTCAGCAGTTATACCAATGCGGTTTAAAATTTCCTCAATATAAATCCACCAATAATTCCTTCCTCTTTCATTTTCTTCTTCCCACTCTCTTTTATTTATTACATATCCTATTTTCATCCTTCAAGTTTTTTTATAAGATTAAAAAGTTTTTCAGAATCAATTTTTGCTTCCTCTTCAGATTTTATTGTATATGCAAGAATTATTCTTGGTATAATTTTTTCAGCAACAGGACACAATCCATCAGGATAATCAATTTTATAAGGATAATTTTTACAGTGAAATGCATGGGCAAGTTTATTTTTTATTACAGGATGTTTATATGATGGGATATTTGTATATCCTATACTAATTCCAACTTTTTCTTTTTTAACTTCCTCCTTAAATTCTTCAAGTGATAAACCATATTTTTCTCCATCAAATGTTGCTGCCCAAAAATGATAGGTATGGATTCTTTCAGGTGCTTTTTGAGGTATTATCCATTTACATCCTTCAATTGCCTTATCATAATATGATGCTATTTTCTGTAATCCTTCTATAAATTTTTCTAACCTTTCAAGTTGTGCAATACCAACTGCAGAAGTCAATTCATTCATTCTATAATTATAATGTAGGCCATAAGCAATTGAAAGAAATGTAGGAGCACCTGCATGCAAATCAATATTTTTTGCAATTTCCTCATCATTAGTTGTTGCCATTCCACCATCTCCAAGAGACATCTGCTTACTTGCCTGAAAACTAAAACAACCAACATCTCCAAGAGTTCCTGTATATCTTCCTTTATATTTTGCTAAAATTGCATGGGCACAATCCTCAATTACAAAAAGATTATATTTCTTTGCAATTTTATTTATATTATCCATATCAGCAGGAAGTCCCCAGGCATGAGTTACAATTATTGCTTTAGTCCTTTCTGTTATCTCTTTTTCAATTTTATCTGGGTCCATTGTATGAGTTACTGGGTCTATATCAACAAATTTTGGAATAGAATTATTATATAAAGCAGACATTGCTCCAAAAATAAATAAAGAATCACATATTACTTCATCACCTGCTCCTGCTCCAGCACACATAACTGCTGAATGTAAAGCACTCATACCACAATTCATTGCAATAGCATATTTTGCTTTTATCATTTCTGCAAATCTTTTCTCAAATTCTGGAGTAAATTTTCCATTTAAAGAACCAAGATTTTTTGATAAAAGAACTTCTTTTAAAAGTTCTAATTCCCTTTCTCCATAAATCCTTTCTGCCATTTTCACCCCCCTTTTACTTAAATTGTGGAATTTCTATAACACCACCATTTTTTGTTGCTGATATATGAGCACATATTCCGGGAAGTCCAAATTCAAGCGCTTTTTTTACATTTATAGGTGGCTCTGTATCGTTAATTATACAATCAACAAATTCTTTAACCATAAAATATTCTGTTCCTCCATGAGTTTTTGCTGTTTCTATTTCACTATAACCAGATTTTAAGGGAATTGTTATCATATTTTTTAAATTTGGTATATCATTAAAATAAGCATAAGTTTTTTCTTCTCCAACTCTATTTGTTTCAAGACATCCTTTTGTCCCATATATTGAATAATAATGAAATCCTGGTTCTCTAACAACTCCAAAACCGCACAAAATTTTTATCACAGCACCTTTTTCTGTTTTAAAAATACCTACTTCAATCCTTGAAGCAGGATTTTCTATTCCATCTATGTCATATTTTTCATCTACTTGAAATCCCTGGGCTAAAATACATCTATCTCCCATTAACATTAATAATGGCCCTAAACTGTGTGTGCAATAATAAATAGGTGGCATTAATCCTCTCCAGATATTTTTTGTTCTAACTTCTTCCTCAAGATATTTTCTGATATTATGTATATATTCTGCCTCTGCATAAAAAATTTTACCTATTCTACCATCTTTTATTATTTTCTCCCATGCTTTTATATGTGCCCACCAGCATGTATTTTGTGCAAGCATATATTTTTTCTTTGTCTTTTTAACTACCTCATAAAGTTTTTTTCCCTCTTCTATTGAATTAACAGGTGGAACTTCACATAATACATGTTTCCCTTTTTCAAGAGCATAAATTGAAAATTCTGCATGAAGAGGCAATGGAACTGCAACTACCACAATATCTATATTTGATTTTAAAAATTCATTATAATCAGTGAAAATCTTTAATTTCTTTCTTTCCTCTTTTATTTTTTTTAATTTCTCTTCATTCCTGCCACAGATTGCAATAACAGAAACATTTTTAATTGCTTCAAAACAATCTATATAGTCAAGCCCTCTATTTGTTCCAATTATTCCAACCTTTAATTCCATTTCTTCCTCCATAATTTAAACTTTTTCATAAATTTCTCTTCCATTTTTAAGTAATTCTATTGCTTTAAGATGTCTTTCATAATATTTTTTTGTTGTTGGTCTCCAGACTGTTTGCAAGAAACCATATAGATGTGAATCACTTATATTTTTTTTACTGAAATTTACTAAAAGAGGAAAATTATTTTCTTTTGACCAGTTACTCCCAGCAGGTATCTGTTCATATCCTTTTTCCTCCAATTCCAGAAATGCTCTCACATATATAATATCATCTCTGAATTCTTCACCATAATACCAGTTACTCTGTAAAACTGATTTTGACATTTTATTAAAAAATTCATTTCTATGACGCCATAAGTAATCACTCCATATCCATGCTCTTACATTTTTCTTTTCAACTTCATTTATTAGAAAATACAAATCGTGCCACCATAAGTCAGAATGTCTAACGACTACATAAAGAAATTCTTTTTGATGCTCATAAGTTTCCTCATCCATTCCAAGATGAAAAAATTTTGGTTTATCAAATATTTCAATTACTTCTTCAATTAAATCTCTGCAAACTCCATAATAAATATCTGTTGAAACCATTCTTGAATATTTACCAAGCCAATTATCATGGGTAGTTGAAAAGTTCAGTTTTGGAACTACTTCAATTCCTGATTTTTTAAGTTTTCTTATTTCTTTCTTAATCTCCTCTTTACTCCATGAACCTTCTACAGCCAGTTCAGGATGAGTTTCAAATTTTATTCCCTCCCCTATATCAATAACAACCATATTTATCTTTTCATCAATGATTTTATCAATTATTTTATCCCAGACATCCTTTTCACATCTCAAATAATTTGTTGAAGTAATATCATAAGATATATATTTAGGGTTATCCCAGTCAATCCACATATTATATCCAAGATGAATTAAATATCCCCAGTACTTTTCCATAATTTATCCCCCTTTTATTTAACAATAATCTCTATCCCTGTTTTCCACACATCTTTTGGTTTGAGTTCTATTCTATTATAAATAAATTCAACAGTTGGCCTTTCTCCAAACCATATATACACCATTGAGGTTTTATCCTTTTCAAAAACAAAATTTAATGTATTTTTATCAAACCCTAAAAAAGAATAACTTACTTCATTTGATGCAATATCTTTCACCGGAATGAAATAGTTATATTCTTTTGCAGTTCCTTTATTTAAAATTAATTTTTTTTCATAAAGAGGAATTGAAATCTCTACATCTTTTGATAGAAAAAATGGCTGTGAATGTGCCCAGAAAGCAAAATTTATTGTATTGTTCATTTCATTTCTTATTTCATATTTTACATTTATTTTTGGTATTTCCTGCTCTAAAATATATGTTTTCCCAATAATAAGACCTTTTAAACTTTCAAATTCAATCTTCCTTTCAAATTTTAAAAATAATTTTTTGTCCTCAACTTTATACTCCTTAAATTCATAATTTGCGTCCTCCTCTCCAGACCATCTTGCTTCTTTTGGTTCCCAGAATAAATCCCTGAAAAGACCACTTGTCTGTTGTTCTGGTGAAAAATTTACCATTTCTTTATCATTAATTTTAAAACTCCCTATTACTGCACCTTTTTCTGGATATATTGAAATTTCATAAATTGGGTTTTTCACTACCAGTTTTTGTAAAAATTCATCCTTTTTCAACTCACATTTCCATATTTTATCATCAATAATTCTCATTTCTTTTGTCTCTTTTTCTTCCCTTAAATCAATTCCAAATTTTTTACCACTTTTTTTAGAAATCCCTGATTCAATAAGTATAAATTTTGACTCAAGAGGATTTAATTCAATCTTTATTTTTTCAGATTTTTCCCTATTCCATAAAATTTTGCCATTTTCATAAGAATAAACTATATTTTTTAATGGTTCAGAAATAATAAAATTTTTAAAAGGAGCATTAAATTTGAAAGGAATTTTACATTTTGAATATGAAGAAAGATTGAAAAGACACAAAAGATATTTATTTTTTAACTGATATAAAACACCTTTAACAGATGGATTATCTATTTCAAAAATTTTATCCTTAATTTCTCCTTTTTCAAAAAATTCTTCAAATGTAGATATTTCCTTTATCGCTTTCTCTATCGCCTTTATCTGTTTCCCATCAAGAGTATATGCACCAACAAAGAAAATCATTTTTTTAAATCCTAAAACAGCAGAGGAAATAATTTCAATATAAAGTTCTTCAGGAGATGTAAGAGAATATGGAAAGTCACTTAAATTATGCCTTTCTGAAGTTGTAACTGTTATAAATAATTTTTCTATCGGTAATTTTTTTTTATGGATTTTAAGAAAATCCCAGAAAATGTTTGGTTTTTGATAAATCTGTGTTGAATATCCATCTATATATTTATAAATTTTCTCTACATCAAGCCCTCCAGTAATTGAGATAAATTTTTTATAATCCTCTTCATTTTCAAATTTCCTTAAAGAATACGAAGAAATACCGCATTTTATACCATTCTTTCTCACCTCTTCAGAAAATTTTTTCACAATTTCATCCTGCCTGAAAATAGCAAATTTTAAAAATTCTTCAGGATATTTACTATATACCTGGTTAAAATCTGTTTCTTTTAAATCTATTCCTGTAAACTTTATAAATTCCTTCCTGCATCTATCACAAAAATGCTGAAAATTATTTATATTTGGCTCATAATTCCAGATTATCCAGTCAGGATTTAAATATGAATTTATGCTACTATCAATTATTTTTTCAATCTCCTTAGATTCAATAAATTCAAAAGGACATTTATTTACAGGATACCATAAGTAATCAATTACTTCCCATTTTTTATTCTTTAAGAATTCATATTTTTTCCGGTCAAGCGGTATTTCTCCTCCTTTAATTCCAACTTTATCATATAACTCAATTATCTTTTGAAAAACTTCATAATCAACATCTTTATTTATTAAGGGGTGAAACCACCAGGAATATATTTTGAAATTTTTTGGTAATTTTATTCCCTCCAATTTTTCAACTGGTTCTATTTTAAAAATTCCACTTTTAATTTCTTTACCATTACCAATAATTTTCCATTCAATTTTATCCTCTTTAATATTCTCACTTGTATCAAAGATTAAATTTACTCCAAACCATAAATCATTTTCAATTAACCTTGTTGGCTTTACAATTTCAGGATTCACATATATTTCATAATATTTATAATTCCCTTCTTCTTTCATCTCTTTAAACTCATTTTTCCCATAATTAGAAGAAGTTGAAATAAGAGGAAATAAGGAAGGTGTTTTTATTTGAATTTTAAAATCTTTGAATTTCACATCGCTGAAAAAATGGAAAATTATATAAGAAATCTCTTTTTTTACAGGGAATATTGCGTTTTTTGTATTGATAGATGAGGGATAAAAATCAATTATTAAATCTTCTTTTTCTCCTTTTTCATAAATGGAAATATCATCATACCATACAGTTCCAACTCCTTCCAATCCAAATGTTACATTTAAAAACATATTTTCTTCTTTCTGTGGAGTAAAATATTCAACTTTATAATTCTGCCAGTCGGATTTTTGAGGAAGTTCAAAATTTTTAACTGTTGACATACCCATAAATTTCATATTTTTGTCAAGAAGAGATATTCCAACACATGCTTTTCCATCTGTAACATCTGTCTTTGCCCAGAATTCAATTATATATTTTTTTGATGGTTTAACCTCTATTTTGGGATAGGGAGTAAAATAACCACTTTTTTCATTTTTATCTATTTTTATTCTTGCACTTCTTTTACCAGTATGGGAGACCTCATTATCAATAGAATGGTAATAAACAACATCTGCAAAATCCCTGACTGCCCATCCAGGAAGAATAAGTGCTACACCATAATTTGGAGTTCCTTCTTCAAAACTATAATTTTTGACAAGATTCTCATTCTCAGAAAAAAGAAATGAAACAAAAATGAAATAAAATATTAAATTTTTTATTATTCTCATAAATGAATCTTTTCAAATTTCAAAATGTAAAAAGTTTTCCATTTTGGTCTATTCCATAATTCACACCAATAATATAATAAGGCCATGTTGTTGTTGCTGCACCTTTAAAACACTGTCTTATTCTTGATGGATTTGCTCCCTCTGTATGTCCATCAGCAAATAAAACATTACATATCCCATTGTGCCTGAAATGAAAAGCAGAAAAAGAAGTTCCGCCAATATTATAATTTAACATTGTTCCATACTGGGATGGTGGGTTAGCTCCTGTAAAAAGATTATCTGCGAGAAGAACAAAATTTGATGGATTTTTAATTCTTCCAATATAAATCCAATAATAATCTCCATACCCTGGATAAGAACCTGAATTTACAACTCCTACATCATCAGGAGGATTCTGTATGTAGCGATTAAAGTTAAGACCATATATTCTCCATCTATCAATATATACTTTGGGATAAGCACTTGGACAGACAGCAACATAAGGTTTTTTAACACTGGGTGGGGGAAGATAATTAGGGGTTTTCCAGATAACAGTTGTTAAAAAAAGAAGCCAATAATGTGTATCAACACCTGATACCCAGTGATAACACATCCATTTACCATCATAATCATTTGCATACATTAATATTGCCTGTCCCAACTGTTTCAAATTATTCATACAGGTTGCCTGTCTTGCTCTTTCCCTTGCTTTTGATAGTGCTGGTAGAAGCATCGCTGCAAGAATAGCAATTATCGCAACAACTACCAGCAACTCAATTAATGTAAATCCACTCCTTTTTAAAATTTTTCTCCTCATTTTATCCTCCTTTCTCCCATTTTTGGGGAAATTTTATATATGTAATCAGGAAATAAAGTCCTGGGAATAAGGAATAAATTGGAAAAAATAAAGGAAGGAGTTTTTAAATTCAATACATTATAAGAGAGAGAGAGAGAGAGAGTTCATTTTTATTTCCCATTTTCTTTTCCATTTTTTATTATTATACCCTATTTTTTATTTTTGTCAAGTTTAACCCGGTATTTTCTCAATAACTTTATTTATCAATTCTCTTGTCTTTTCTCCATCTGCCTTTATAAGTGAACCAAGATATTCCATAGTTTCCTGATGTCTCTTATCCATTTTCTCTATCATCTTTTGTGTCTCTGCCATCAACTCTTGTGTTCTTTTATTCCCTTCATCTATCATTTTTTGTGTCTCTTTTGTCATCTCTCCTAATTCTCTTATTAAACTCTTTGCTCTCTCATCCTCTGTCTTTACTAAAATATCTGTCCTCTTTGCCTCCCATACTGCTAATAATCCTAATAATACACTCAAAAATCCAAGTAATTTTTCCATTATATTCATCCTCTTACTTCTCCATATAATACCCCTCTCCCAAGAATTTGTCAAGAGATGTAAAAACCATTGATACACAATAGATTTAAGAATTTTAAATACACTTACCAAAAGAAATATTTAACATGGTATTTCCAGCAATTTATAAACCAAAAAGACCGTATCCAAATAGAAAATCTTTTGCCGCATAAACTTGACCAAAATTAATCTCTCAAATGATTGATTGCTGAAAAATGTATGTAGAACAATCTGAATTTTGTTTTTACAAGTAAAATCATCTATACCAAAATAAAACTGGAGAGTACTTGCAGAAATATCTATATTAGTTTTAAGCATACTTCAATTTTATGTTTTGCATCACGCAGGTCTCTCATTTCCCGTGACCAAAGTTGTGAAATTTTTTTATCTGTAATCCATTTCTCCATTATCTCAATTTCTTTTTTAAGTTTAAGAAGTCCCATCTCTGTAATTTTCTTATTCTGCATACTTTTTAGCAATTCCATCAAAAAATTAATTTTTTCTTCATAATCCCTGTTTAATGAATCCAGTTCTAAAGCATCAAAATCTTCTTTTTCAAATCCTGGATAGACAAGAAGATTTTTTTCTGGTTCTGTAGATTGAGATAAAAAAACATCATCAAACCATGCCTTTCCATCTGGTTGTTGAAATTCAAGTAGAACCATTGCTGTTTTAACAGGTTTTTTCGGTGTAACCTTAATTGTTCTTTCTTCCCAATCATGAGTACCAGGAGAAAATGAAGCAGTATATATCTCTGGCCATTCACCATCTTGATAATCTATATAAAGATGCATACAATAGATATATGCCTGTCTACAACTGAAATGCTGTCTTCTATCTGTAATAGAAACAAGTGCTGAATCAGGTACATCCTCTGCTTTACTGAAAACTTTTAAAATTATTGGCGCTGGCGTTTTTTGATTTAAATCCACCAATTGTGCGGCTCCCTGACGGTTGTAATATTTCCATTTTTGAGTGAAATTGGTATAGATGCCGCCTACTGTTTTTAAACTGAATTTACCAGACCTTGCTACCTTATCATCAAGAGTATATCCTTGACAAAACAAAGCCCATGGTTTCAACGGATAACCAATGCCTGTTTCTTTTTCCATCTCCCTCTGAAGCATCTGCTGTTTAAATATTTCCTCTATTCTTGAAAGAATATTTTTCACTATTGTTTGTTTACTTCCAAGTTGAACAAGTGTTGGTCCTCTGTCAATTGAAAACTCTAAGAAACCTTTCGTTAATTTACTGTTCAATATCTTTTCATTAAATTCATCAAAAACAACTGTATTTTTATCAATGTTCAGTTTTTTTGCCTCACATTGCACAACTGCCTGACCCATTGAATCAAGATAAAAATAAACGCCATTGCTGATATTGTCTCCGTATCTGAAAATCGCTGGAGCAAGTCCTGGAGTAACACCAATAATCCTGGCGATATCAACCTGTTGTTTTTCAGATTCATAAACCTTACCATTAGAAGATGTTTTAACAGAAACCTGAGAAGGAATATTTGATTTTTCTTCAATTTTGTTGCCTGTTTTTATAGTTGCACAGGGCTCTTTCTGTATCCCTGCTTTCACTACAACCCTAGATAAAGGAATATATTTACGCAATACCCAGCGGTGATGATGATAAACATCAGGTCTGCGAAAATAAAGCGAATACCCTGCACCTGCAGCAATACCACCATCTGTATAACCAAAAAAAACAATTCTATTAAATAATTTTGTTTTTAGATATGCCTCCAATTCCCCTGGAGAAAGATGCTGTGTTGTGAACTCTGCCAGTATTCCACAAAATCCCTTTGAACGAATATCTCTTGAATACTGTATGGTATATGGAAAACCTTCATTTCCAAGAATGTCAATATAAGAAAAATACCGGTCAGGACATCCATTTGAAGCAATGCCAAGGCCTTTTTCATTAAACTTTTTCTTAAGAAGTCCCAGAAATACTTCTGTCATACCACCTGCATTGTCCAGTGCTATCCCTCCTCGCTTGATATCATTATTAACAAACCATTTCAGATATGTATCAATTATGGCAGTCACAAGAGGATTTTCTGAAGAAAAATCCATGCTTCCGTAAACATCCCCATAAGAACCTTCTGGCTTATATTTCACTGTTGCGTATTTTGATAATCCTTTAATTCCATAATTAATTTCTGCCCAGGCATCAAAAGCCAATCTGGCTGCCTCATCCTTATCAGGCATTTGACTGAAATCATATCTTCCTTTGGGTTCTTTTAAACTTATTTCTACAATGCTATTTATGTACCTGAATATCGCAATATCAAGAATTTTTGCACATTTAATATCTTCACTTCCCCACGCTATTTCATATCCAAGTTCAGTAATATCTGGAATTATTCTCCCTGGGTTACCAAATGCTATGCCAATACCCCCTCTCCATCCCGAATAGTCATTATTAGCAACACCCATTGCTGTGGTCATAATAATGGTGGTCATAATTATCACTCTTAAATATTTAGTGAATTGCATTGGCATTTAATTTACCCCATCTAATCTCGCTTGTCAATCCAAACTAATTTTTCAACTTACTATATTATACCAGAACCTTATTATACCCCAAAGAAATTTGTCAAGAGATATAAAAAGTTTTGAATAGATTTTAGAATTTTAAATACACTTGCCAGGAAAATATTTCACATGGTATTTCCAGCAATGTATAAAACAAAAAGACAAATAGAAAAACTTTTATTGCATAAAATTGGTCAGAACATAAAAACCTTACTATGGAGCCACCTTAAATTTTTTCTTTTTAACAAAAATTTACAGGGAATTTTTATATAATTTAAAATTCCCCATGGTCAAATTCTGAAATTATCTTTATTGGGATTGGTCTTACTGGTGCTCTACTTGTTTGCTGTTTTATCTCTTTTACAGGAATACCTGTTTTCTGAGAAATAATTTTTATTATTAAGTTTGTGCATGTTTTACCCTGACATAATCCCATCCCTGCTCCAAGTGCTCTTTTTATTCCATCAACATCCTTAATACCTTTCTCAATAACTTCAATTATTTCATCCTCTGTTATTTCTTTGCATCTACATATAATTTTTGATTTTTTCATTTTTTAAAACTCCTTACAATATTATAATATTTTTTTGGAAAAGAAAAACTTACAATTGCTGTCATATTATTTTTTTCAGGTGGAATAACCCTTATAATTTTCCCATCACATACATATTTGCCATTTCTATCAAGACATTTAACATTTTCTCCTTTTTCTGGAAGGGGTAAAAATTCATATGGTATTGTTAAAAGTGCTTCCTTCTCACTAAAATTATAATTTAAAACAAATATTGCAAGTCCAGGACAGATTGCAACACATTTTCCACACCCAGTACATTTTTCTTCATTTAATTCTGGAAGATTTGTTATAGGGAAACCCACTTTTATTGCACCAGAAGGACATATTGTTTCACATGGATTACATGGTATATCTTCTGCACATTCAATTATTGCAACAGGACCTTTTTTAATTCTATCTAAAGATGGATAACCAGGTATATTTAAAAAAATTTTTTCATCAATTTTTAACTCTTTCATAATACTCCTTTATTATCTCCTCCTTTGCAATTCTCCTTTTCTCTCCAAATGTCCCTATTCTAAAATCATTTAATCTTTTCACTATTTCCTCTTTTTCCTCTTTAAAAATTTTACCTTTCAATTTTTCAGCAACTGATATTCCAGCAAGTTTTCCTTCTTCCATAGCAGTAGATGCTTCCTCAACACCAGAACAATCTCCAGCAACATAAATTCCTGGAACACTTGTTTCCATATTCTCATTATGTAAAGCAACAAAACCACCAAGATAACCTTTATAAGTAAATAAACATCCTGCCTGATAAAGAAGTTCATTCAAAGGAGAAAGACCAACAGCAATACATATCAAATCAACTTCAATTTCCTTTTTCTTTTTAAAAATTGGTTTAAAATCATTATCAACAGGACATATAACTGCACCCTCAACTTCTTCCTTCCCATTTGCCTCAAGAATTGTGGTTGAAAGATAAATTGGAACTCCATATCTTTTAATCTTTAAAGCATGAACAAGGTATCCTCCAATTTTAGGCATTATCTCAACAACACCTAAAACATCTGCTTTTGCCTGTAATAACTGATATGAAACAATCAAACCAACATTTCCAGAACCAATCATCAAAACTTTTTTCCCAGGCAAAACCCTGTGAATATTAATCATTGTCTGACATGCACCTGCACCCATAACACCTGGTAATGTCCATCCAGGGAAAGATAAGGGATTTTCAATTGCTCCTGTTGCTAAAATTATTGATTTTGCTTTTAAAACAATATTTTTCCCATCTTTTATTACTCCTATAACATTACCTTTAAAAATTCCATATACAGTACTATTAAGCCAGACCTCTACATTCAGTTCTTTAACTTCCTTTAACAATTTTTCTCCAATTACAAATCCTCTTACTCCTGCAAGATGTTCCTTTGAGCCAAAAAATCTATGTATCTGTTTAAACAATTGTCCACCAGGTCTTAAATTCTCATCAATTAAAAGAACATCAACACCCTTTTTTCTTGCTTCAATTGCTGAAGAAAGTCCAGCAGGTCCTCCACCAATTATTACCAGTTCTTTTTCTTCCATTTACCAAGTCCTTTCTGAAATTCAACCTTCATTCCTTCTCTAACAGGAGTTATACATGTTCTTACATTTGGTATTCCATCAACAATCATAACACAATCAGTACATCTTCCAATTGCACAGAAAATCCCTCTTGGTTGCTTAAATTTCTCTGTTTTTCTCAATACCCTAATCCCATTTGCATATAAGGCAGAGGCAATAGTTTCTCCTTCATAAGCAATAAGTTTTTTCCCATTATAGTAAAAATGAATCTTTTTTCTTGCCGGTAAATCTCCTAAAATTGGATGTTTATATATTCTATAATCCTTCATTTTTAAACCCTTGCAAAAAATTCTGCTAAAACCGTATAATTATAAAATTTTGGCCAGTTAATCTTCTTCTTATAAAACCTTTCTGGATTAAAAATTTCAACTGGAATTGATGTCTTTCCGTAAACAATTAGTTCTGACATTAATTTTCCAACAATAGGTCCATAAGCCATACCATTTGAAAAACCAGCAGCAATATATAAATTTTTAACTTCTGGATATTTCCCAAGACATGGCAGACAATCTCCTGTTACTGCCATAGTTCCACTCCAGGAACGGATAATACAGATATCTTCAATCCCTTTAAAAATCCTTTTAAATATTGCAGAACTCCCTGAAAGTTCAACTGGTTCTACGCTATAATCATAATGAAAATTCCTTTCCCTTGCCTGAGTTCTAAATCCACCTGCTACAAGATTTCCACTTTTTGTCTGTGTTGTTGTAAAAATAGCATCCCCTTCAATAAATGCCTCCATTGGATAAACAGGTAATTTTGCAACTGGCTCTGTTACAACCGCCACCTGTCTCAATGGTAAAATATCAATTTCAGGGCATAGAAAACTTGACCATGCATTTGTAGCATTTACAACAATATCCGAATATACCTTTTTCCCATTTTCAAGTTCAACTCCTCTAACTTTTCCATTTTCCTTAATAATTTTCTTAACAGGTGTATGAGTGAAAATTTTTGCTCCAAGTTTTTGTGCAGAAAAGGCAAATCCATATGTTAAAAAGAAAGGATTTATTGTTCCATCAGATGGTCTGAATCTTGAACCATAAACATTATCAGTTAAAACAGGGCATAACTTGAGTGTTTCTTTTTTATCAAGAAGTTCTATTTCATCATCTTTTGCCTTTTTCTGTGCTTTAACTGTTTCCTTTATATCTTCCCACTCTTCTTTATTTAGAGCAATATCTAAACTTCCTATCCTCTGATATTCAAGATTAAAATTCAATTCCTTCTCAAGATTTTTCAGAATTTTATTATTTTCCTTTGTTATCGCAAGACGCGCTTTTATTGTCTCCGGGTTTTTATCCCTTCCTTCAAGTTGTATTACCTGGCCTCCATTCCTTCCACTTGCTCCTGATGCAATATTCCCTTTTTCAAAAATAACAACTTCCTTTTTTTCTTTTGATAAATAATATGCAATTGAGCAACCCATAAGTCCGCCACCAATAACAATAATTTCAACTTTTTCAGGTATCATTTTTTAAAATTTTACTTATATTTAAAGAAATTTCAATTGCTTTTCTTGATTCTTCAAGAGTTATATGGGGTTTTGCTCCAGATACAATTTGTTCTATAAAATTTTCAGTATCGTCTATCCCTTTTTCCTCAAATGGAATTTTTTCTCCATTAAAGAATAATTGATTTCCTTTCTCTGAATCAAATAGAAGAAACCCATTTTCACCAACAATTGACCAGAAATAAGATGGACCTTTTAATCCCATCCCAAAATCAACTATTCCTGTTGCATTCTTTTTTAATTTTAAAAATATACTTCCAAAAACATACTCTTTATCTTTTTCTTTTAATATTGCAGAGAGAACCTGAAATTCACCAAATAAAATGTAAAATTGATAAAGGAAATGAATATGCAAAGAAACAAATGGGTCTCCTCTAAGTGAAGAATCAACATACCACTTCTTACCCCCAAAATATCTTATATGTGAATAAATAATCTCTCCAAGTTTTTCTTTATTTTTTTTCATACTTATAAAAAGTGGCTCCTGTAAAACTGTTAATGCATGATGTAAAATAACATTTTTTTCTTTAGAGAGATTTACAAGTTCATCATATTGGTTAAGTGTCTGGGTCATAGGATATTCAACAAGTGTATGTTTTCCAGATAATATTGATGTTTTTACGAACCTGTAATGCAAAACATTTGGAACAGAAATTATCACTGCATCAATATCTTTTCTTGAGAAAAAATTGTTTTCATCTATTTCTATTTCAGCATTCATACCTGCCTTTTTTAAAATCTCTCTCGTATGCTCTTGTCTTCCTTCTCTTGTAAGGACTGCTATGAGTTTTGCTTTTTTATTGTTTTGGATTGAAATAAGACGGCTTTGCGCAAAACCACCGAGTCCAACAATTCCGATACCTATTTTTTGTATCATTTTTTTCTCAGTCTGTTAAATGCTTCAACAGAAGCAATCACATTTTCAAATGGATAAGAAGGTCTATACCATTTAAGAGCAATAAACATAAAGCCACCTTCATCAGAATTTAATTCTTCTACAAGTTTATTAACCTCTTTTTTTACATCTTCTGGACTTCCTTTTGCAAGTGTTTCTTTCATATCAACTGAACATTTAATACATTTTTTACCTTTTATTCTGTCCTTTATAACATCAATTCCAACTGCATTTGGTTCCATAAATTGTGTGACATCTATATCCATAGCAAGTAAGTCATCTATAACAACTTTTATATCTCCATCAAGCAATATTCCTGTATACATTCCTTCTTTGTGGATATGCTCAAATAATTCCTGATAAAGTGGTTTTAAAAATTTCCTGAAAATTTCTGGGTTAAACATAAATCCTGAAGAACCTGCAAATTCATCAATTACATTTACCATATGGACGCCTGTATCTTTCCATCTTGGAATTAATTTATGATGGAACTCAAAGATTTTTTTTAAAAGAGAAACGACGAAATCAACATCTTCTGCAATTTTTAGAAGGAAATAGTCATAACTCATCAAATTGCAGGCAATCAGGACTGGACCGGGGTCAATATATCCGCATATAAACCTATCGGGATAATATTTATTAATGTTTTTCTTTAAGTTTTT